>Ga0172370_10000907_pt1 | contig 45809 bp, 49 predicted proteins | sample LakKiv5m_FD_114538 | JGI IMG/M metagenome (GOLD analysis project Ga0172370, IMG submission 114538) | Freshwater microbial communities from Kabuno Bay, South-Kivu, Congo - kab_022012_11.5m | ecosystem: Environmental > Aquatic > Freshwater > Lake | place: Democratic Republic of the Congo...
GTATTCAAGGATTTCGCCACTCATGGGAAATTTGCGGGAGTGGTCATCCTTGAATAAAAAGTATTCAAGGATTTCGCCACTCATGGGAAATTTGCGGGAGTGGCTCAGTTGGTAGAGCGCAACCTTGCCAAGGTTGATGTCGCGGGTTCGAACCCCGTCTCCCGCTTTATTCAAAAAGCTAAAAAAGGAGAGCGAGAATGAAGATTATGGATTTTTTGTCCAAAAAAGCGATAATCGCAGATATTAAATCAACGAAGAAAGAAGATGTAATTAAAGAATTGGTAGATGTATTGATTGATGGGGAGGGTATTGAGAAGCGTTCCCGCAATAAACTTATCGACGCGCTGATGGCAAGGGAATCCTTGGGCTCGACCGCCATAGGCCAGGGTGTCGCTATTCCCCATGCCAAGGCAGATTGTGTCGATAAGCTAACCGCTGCCTTCGGGCTTTCTAAAAAAGGTGTTAATTTTGATTCTTTAGACGGTGAGCCTGCTTATATTTTCTTCTTGCTGGTAGCGCCTCAGGATTCTGCCGGGCCGCACCTTAAGGCGTTAGCCAGGATCTCCCGCCTGCTCAAAGACAAATATTTTCGCGACAGTCTACGTAACTGTAATGACGATAAATCTGTCATCAGGGTGATTACCCAGGAAGACGATAAAAAGGTATAATCCGGCTATTTAAAAACAACGATTAACCGATGCAGAATAAAATCAAAACTATTTTTAAGTGGCTATATCCCGGTATTGGTATTAAACGCTGGATTATTTTAGGTACTTTCGGTGTTTTTCTTCTATTGGTTGGTTCCAGCCGCCTGCAAACCGAGGAGTATGAAATAATCAAAGTGCTGGATATAATAGTCATTATCTCGGGAATCATAATCTTAATCTTAGGCATTAAAAGGGTGGTAAAGTTTTTTATCGTAGCCTTTTTACCTTCCTCCAAAGGTAATGAGCTGGCAGATATCCTCTATCAAAGGCAGCAGCTCGGCCGCGGCCCCAAAATTGTTACCGTAGGAGGCGGTACCGGTTTATCCGTACTTTTAACCGGACTTAAGGAGTACACATCCAATATTACGGCTATAGTGACAGTTGCTGATGACGGCGGTTCTTCCGGACGCCTCAGGCAACAGTTTGATATTTTACCTCCGGGAGACCTGCGGAATTGCTTAGTAGCCTTAGCAGATGCGCCGGTATTGATGCGCGATTTATTCCAATTCAGATTTGATACCACTTCAGAGCTATCCGGTCACAGCTTCGGCAATCTTTTTATAACCGTTATGACCAGATTGACCGGTGATTTTGAAAAGGCAATTAAGGAGACGAGTAAAGTTTTAGCTCTGCGTGGCCGGGTAATCCCATCGACATTGAATAAGGTTACTTTGATAGCTGAACATCAGGACGGTTCGATTACCGAGGGAGAGGAGAAGATCCCTCGGGCGCACCTGCCGATAAAAAGAGTCTATCTTAAGCCAGAACAAAATCAGGCTACGCAGGAAGCGATTAAGGCTATCAGGGAAGCGCAGGTTATTGTTTTGGGCCCGGGGTCCCTGTATACAAGCATTATCCCCAATCTGTTGATAAAGGAGATTACCGATACTATCGTCGCCTCAAGCGCGATCAAGGTATATGTGTGCAATATTATGACTCAGCCGGGGGAAACGGATGATTTTAAAGCCTCCAGCCACATTAGGACGCTGATCTCGCATAGCCATCCGCGCGTGTTCGACTATTGCGTAGTGAATGCGGGGTATATTTCCGAACAGGTAATCAAACGCTATGCCGATGACCGTTCTTACCCTGTAGCCAGTGACAGGAAGTATATTGAGAATATGGGTTATCGCGTAATCGAAGATGATATCGTGATTGTCGAAAGCGGAGTAATAAGACATGATCCTGCCAAATTAGCCAAGATAATTTTGGGGGCTATTGAAGAGGTTTAATGCATTGATTTAAGTTCGGGATAGAATGGTAATGTTAGAGGATCGATTTTTTAGGGAAAGATTTCATGGCATTAATAAGAAAAAAAATGGTGGTACAAAATAAGCAGGGCCTCCATGCCCGGCCGGCTGCATCATTTGTACAGATCGCCAATAAATTTGACTCCCGGATTACGGTAATACGGGATAAGGAAGAGGTCAATGGTAAATCGATCATGGGGATCCTTATGCTAGGCGCAGAGAACGGCAGCCAGATTATTATTGAGGCAGATGGCAATGACGCCGAGTCAGCCATGGCGGAGTTAGAAAAGATCATTATCAGCGAGGAATAGAGATGTTAGAACTTAAGGGTATAGCTGCAGCTTCCGGGATCAGTATCGGACCGGCCTATAGATTAGGCAAGGAAGAGATTATTGTTCCCCGGGAGTCGATAACCGAAGATAGCATTCCTCTGCAGATACAATTATTTGAGGAAGCTTTGATCAAGACCCGCCGGGAGATTATTGAATTACAGAAGAGGATCGGCCAGGAGATGGGCCAAGACGAAGCGCAGATCTTTGATGCCCATCTTTTAGTCTTGGAAGATCGTATGCTGATCGAGGAAGTTATCTCGCGCCTGAAAAAAGAACAGCTAAGCGTGGCATTTATCTTCTCGGAGGTTTTAAAAAAATACATCGCTGTCTTTTCTAAGATTGAAGATGAATATCTCAAGGAACGTATCGCGGATATCAATGATGTCGGCAGGAGGATCCTGCGTAATCTTTTAGGTAAGGAACGCAAAGGTCTGGAAGATTTAAAAGAAAGGGTAGTGATAGTAGCGCATGACCTTTCCCCTTCGGATACCGCAGCGATGCATAAAAAAAGCGTTGCCGCTTTTGTTACGGATATAGGAGGAAAGACTTCTCATACCGCGATCATGGCCAAATCCCTGGAGATACCGGCAGTTGCCGGTATCGGGGAAGCGACGCTCAAGATTAAAAATAATGATCTATTGATCGTTGATGGCAGTATGGGGGTGGTGATTGTTAACCCTGATGAGGATACCCTGCGCACCTATCGCCAGGAAGAGCAAAAACTTAAAGGGGTAACTGAAAAGTTTTTCCTGGTAAAAGACCTGCCCGCCATAACGCTGGATAACAAGCAGGTCGACATCAAGGCCAATATAGAGTTACCCGAAGAAGTCTCTGCGGTCAAGTTACACGGAGCCTACGGGATAGGGCTTTATCGCACGGAATTCTTCTATATGAACAGAAAGGATTCGCCTTCTGAGGAAGACCACTATCAGGCGTATAAATATGTTGCGGAGGAGATGAAGCCAAATGCGGTGATTATCCGTACACTGGATTTAGGGGGGGATAAATTTTTGTCTCAATTTGCAATCCCCGAAGAGATCCAGCCTTTTTTGGGCTGGCGGGCTATCCGATTCTGTCTTGCCCGGCCAGATATCTTTAAGCTGCAATTAAGGGCTATCCTGCGCGCCTCAATACACGGAAAACTAAAAATTATGTATCCGATGATCTCCGGGGTAGAGGAGCTCAAGCAGGCCAACCTGATCCTCAAGGAATGTAAGGATGAGTTAAGCAAGAGCCGTATCCGTTTTGATAAAAATATAGAAGTAGGGGCGATGATCGAGGTGCCGTCAGCAGCAATAACCGCGGATCTCCTGGCAGAAGAGGTAGATTTTTTCAGTATCGGTACTAACGACCTTATTCAATATTCATTAGCTGTGGACCGGACCAATGAAAAAGTAGCTTATCTTTATGAGCCGGCGCATCCGGCAGTATTGCGGATGATCAAGAGTGTCATTGACGCTGCGCACAACGCTAAAATTAAGGTTGGGATGTGCGGGGAGATGGCCGGGGATCCAAATTTCATTTTAATACTCCTGGGGTTAGGTTTGGATGAGTTTAGTATGACGCCGCAGATCATCCCCGAGGTTAAATATATCATCCGTTCAGTAAATAGCAAGCAAGCCCAGGATATTGCCTGTGAGGCGTTAAGGTTATCTACAGGTAAAGAAGTGGAAGAATTTAGCCAAATGAAATTAAGGGAGATTATTAAATGAGCAAGAGCCTTAGCCTAAAAAACATTAAGAGAGTAGATAAATCCAGCATGCTCGATTTATTGCTTAGCTTTCCTGTGCAGTGTAAAGAAGCCGGCCGGATCGCCGCTTCCGCTAATATACTTTTTGAAAAGAGAGATTTCAGTAAAGTCGTTTTTGCCGGCTTGGGCGGTTCAGCAATCGGAGCTGATCTAGTAAGGGCTTATTTATATTCTGAAAGTAAAATACCGATTTCTGTTTACCGGGAATACGATTTGCCTGCGTTTGTCGATAGTTCGACCTTGGTTATCATCTCCAGTTATTCCGGTAACACCGAAGAAACAGTCAGCGCATATTCGGAGGCTAAGGAGAAAAACGCTGCAGTAATCGTTATTTCTTCGGGGGGTAAGATAAGGGAGAATGCCCAAAAAGACAAGTTTACCTTTATTCAGATCCCCGCAGGATTGCCTCCGCGCTGCGCCTTAGGCTATCTTAGCATTATTCCACTTTGCCTGTTGGCTAAATTGGGCTTAATCAAAAATGTCGATCATGCTATTACACAGGCAATAGCGGACTTGGAAGATTTAAAAAAGAAAAAACTGGACCCAGGTATATCCCAGAAGGAGAATCTCGCAAAATTTGTTGCTTCGAGACTGTATAATAAATTTACGGTGATATATTCCAGCTCCGTGCATTTTGATGTCTGTGCTACGCGTTTTAAGGGGCAACTGAATGAGAATTCTAAAGCCCTTGCTTTAAGCCATGTGTTTCCGGAGATGAATCATAATGAGATTGTCGGCTGGCAGAACCCGCAAAGATTATTCAAGAATTTTGTGGTAGTGATGCTGAGGGATACAGGGATGCATCCTCGCGTAATCAAGAGGATGGATATAACCCGCCAGATACTCAAAGATGAAGGGGTTGAAGTAATTGAGATCTACTCGCAGGGACAAGGTTTATTAAGCCGGATACTCTCCCTTATCTATATCGGAGATTTTACTTCTCTGTATTTAGCTATTCTTTACGGTATCGACCCTACTCCGGTAGACCGGGTTACTTATTTGAAACAAGAATTAGCCAAGAGCTAGTTTAGAGAGAGCTCATGAAAGCATTAATTTTGGCAGCAGGTTATGCCGTAAGGCTATATCCGTTAACCCGCAGATACCCTAAACCGCTTCTGCCTATAGGCAGGAAACCGATTATTAATTATATCCTGGATAAACTGAATGTTATCGATACTATTGATGAGATTATTATAGTCACCAATAGTAAGTTTATCCTGCAATTTAAAAAGTGGTCAGAGAGGGTTAAGTCTAAGAAGCCCCTTAGTTTGATTGACGATCTGACTTCTAGCAATCTTGACCGTCGGGGGGCAATCGGTGATTTGTATTTTGTAATCGAGCAGAAAAGGCTAAGGGATGATTTATTGGTGGTCGGCGGGGATAATCTTTTCGACCGGGACTTAAAAGGTTTCCTGGATTTTGCCCGCTCCAGAAGCCCTAATCCGGTAATAGGGGTCTATGATATAAAAACCCCAAAAAGGACCAACAGATACGGAGTGGTTAAATTAAACAATAACAATAGAATTATAGATTTCAAAGAGAAGCCCAAAGTTCCTTTCTCGACCTTAGTAGCAATGTGCCTTTATTATTTTCCCAAGGGTAAATTGCGGTTGGCCAGAGAGTATATGTCGATAAAGGGGCATAGGCGTGACGCCACCGGATTCTATATTAACTGGTTACGTAAAAGAACTTCAGTATACGGCTTTGTTTTTGATTGCCGCTGGTTTGATATCGGGGACCGCGGATTCTACAGAAAGGCGCAGGAAAGTTTTTCTAAATAAGAGGAGGTTTTATGCAGCCGCGTAAATATTTTTTCACTTCTGAGTCGGTAGGCGAAGGGCATCCGGGTAAGGTCTGTGATCAGATATCAGACGGTGTATTAGATGAAGTATTAAGGCTTGATAAGGATAAACAAAGAAGCAGGGTTGCCTGCGAGACATACGTTACTATGGGCCTTTTGATCGTCGGGGGCGAAATCACCACAGGCGCCTACGTCGATATACAGAAAATGGCGCGTAAGATCATCAAAGAAATCGGTTACACCAACCCTAAATACGGATTTGATTATGAAACCTGCGCGATCGTCAACACTATCCATAGCCAATCTCCTGATATTGCCCAGGGTGTTAATTTAGGCGGTGCGGGTGACCAGGGTATTATGTTTGGCTATGCCTGTGGCGAGACTAAAGAACTCATGCCTCTTCCTATCACATGCGCGCATAAGTTAGTAAAGCGTATGGCCGAAGTGCGCAGGGGCAATATTTTAAAATATCTTGGTCCGGATTGTAAATCCCAGGTAACTGTGGAATATCATAACGGAGAGGCCAAGCGTATAGATTCGGTAGTTATCGCCTGCCAGCATACTCCAGAGGTGCTGGATAGAACAGGGCAGCGTATGAGATCCCGTACGCGGCAGGAGTTAATTGATGTAATTGCCAAGCCGATCTTGAAAAATCTGGTTGATAAGGATACAAAATATTACGTTAATCAGACCGGTAAGTTCGTGATCGGCGGTCCGCAATCTGATACCGGTATGACCGGGAGAAAAATAATCGTGGATACTTATGGCGGCACAGTAGCGCACGGCGGCGGGGCATTCTCAGGAAAAGACCCCACCAAGGTAGACCGTTCCGCAGCTTATATGTGCCGTTATATAGCTAAGAATATGGTTGCTGCCGGATTAGCCGAGAGGTTCCTTGTTCAGTTATCGTATGTCATCGGCTACGCAGATCCTTTATCCATCTATGTGGATACCTACGGGACAGGCAAATTATCTGATGATAAATTAGTTAAGCTGATCCGCGAGAATTTTAAACTTACGCCTAGAGGCATAATCGAAGCCTTAGATTTGTTACGCCCTATATATAGGAAGACCGCCTGTTATGGCCATTTTGGTAGAACGGAGCCGGAGTTTAACTGGGAGAAAACGGATAAGGCCGCAGATCTAAGGAGAGAGGCGGCGAGATTATAGAAAAAATACATGGGTCGATGGCCTATAGCCGATAGTCTATAGGCAGAAACTATCGACCATAGACTATAGACCCGTTAGGATTATTTATTCAATTAAAAGGAGCAACTTCATGAAATATGACATAAAGGATATCAAGTTAGCAAAAAAAGGCGCATTGAGAATAGAATGGGCAGCGGATAATATGCCGGTTCTAGGTCTGATTGCCCGGCGCTTTGCCAAGGAAAAACCTCTAAAAGGTTATAAAGTCTCTTGCTGTTTGCACGTGACCACTGAGACCGGGGTATTAATGAAGGTATTAAAATTAGGGGGGGCAAGTATCGCCTTGTGCGCTTCCAACCCCCTTTCTACCCAGGATGATGCAGCAGCTTCTTTGGCCAAAGATCTTAAAGTTTCGGTTTTCGCCATTAAGGGTGAGGATACCAAGACTTATTATAATCATATCAAGGCAGCGCTAGGCATAAATCCCTGCATTACTATGGATGACGGAGCGGATTTGGTCTCTGAGCTCCACAAAAGAGGCAGATTTTTCCCCATAGGCGGCACAGAAGAGACGACCACCGGGGTAATCAGGCTGCGTGCTTTAGCCAATCAGGGTAAATTGCGTTATCCGATCATCGCGGTAAATGACGCGCAAACCAAGCATTTATTCGATAATCGCTACGGTACCGGCCAATCTACTATCGATGGGATAATCCGCGCGACTAATAAATTACTCGCCGGCATGACTTTTGTCATTTGCGGTTATGGCTGGTGCGGCAGGGGCGTGGCTATGCGCGCCAAAGGTATGGCTTCCCGGGTTATTGTGGTAGAGGTGGATCCATTGCGCGCCTTAGAGGCGACCATGGACGGTTATGAAGTAATGACGATTACCCAGGCTGCTAAAATCGGGGAGATTTTTTTGACCACAACCGGAGATACCAGCGTCATCCGCCGGGAACATTTCATTGTCATGAAAGACGGCGCAATCGTGGCTAATTCCGGTCATTTTAACGTAGAGATAGATATCCCGGCGCTGGAAAAACTAAGTTGCAAAAAAAGGCGTATCAGGGATTTTGTCGATGAGTACAGCTTAAGAGACGGACGCAAAATAAATCTTTTAGGTGAAGGCAGGTTGATTAATCTGGCAGCGGCAGAAGGCCATCCGGCTCAAGTAATGGATATGTCCTTTGCCAACCAGGCGTTAAGCGCCGAATATATAGCCAAGTATCATAAGGAACTGGAAAACCGGGTTTATAAAGTTCCTGATGCGATAGATAAAAGAATTGCTGACTTAAAATTAAAATCAATGGGCATTAAAATCGATACCCTTACTAAAGAGCAGGAAAAATATCTTTCCAGCTGGGAGATGGGCACTTGATAGTTGTGTAATGTGTAATGCAGACGTATTAGAAGCTAAACTTTTAATCGGATAGATCAAATGAAGAAAATAGCGGTTCTGACAACCGGCGGGGATGCTCCGGGAATGAATGCCGCGATCCGGGCAGTAGTGCGTTACGGGATATACAATCAACTGGAGATTATCGGCGTATCGCGGGGGTGGTGGGGTTTAATCAACGAAGAGTTGAGTAAATTGGACCACCGTTCTGTTTCCGGGATTATCAATCAGGGTGGTACCGTACTGAAAACTGATCGCTGCCATGAATTCCGTACCCAGGAAGGCCAAGAGAGGGCGTTTAATACCGTCAAGAAAAACTCTATTGATGGCATGGTGGTTATCGGAGGCAATGGTAGTTTTAGCGCTGCTCATCAGTTTTATCTGAAATATAAAATTCCCTGTATCGGGATCGCCGCCTCCATCGATAACGACGTAAACGGGGTAGATATGACTATCGGTGCGGATACCGCAATCAATACAGCGCTGTCAGCTATTGACAATATCCGTGATACTTCTACTTCCATGGAGAGGATATTCGTAGTTGAGGTAATGGGCAGGGATTCTGGTTTTATCGCGCTGATGGTTGCTTTAGCCGGCGGCTGCGAAGACGTAATTATTCCGGAGAGGAAATATGATATAGAGAATATCTGCCATGATATTGTCCAGGGAAATTTAAGGGGTAAATTAAGCTGGATCATTATTACGGCAGAGGGTGCGGCCCGGGCAGAAGAAGTTTCCCGGCAGATAACCGAGATGACCAGTCTTGAGACAAGGGCTGTGGTCTTAGGCCACGTCCAAAGGGGGGGCCGTCCTACCGCAGTCAGCCGGGATTTAGCCTTGAATTTAGGCAAGGCTGCGGTTGACTGTTTGTTAAGGGGAGAAAAGGATAAGGCTGTTGGTTTCAGCGGCGGAAAGATCATGAGCGTGGATTTTGAGACAGCAATAAAACCGAAAGAAATAAAAGCGGATTATTTCTATAATTTGATTAAAATTTTAACCTAAGGAGGAGCTTTGCTATGGGCAGAAGAGCGTTAGATATCGAGAAAATAGCGATGACCCTTATTAATACCGATGATGTGGCAGAGAAGAAGAAGCTAGCCAAGAAGATTTCCGATTTGGCTTATAAAAAAGGGATCTATCTTTCCAGTATCCATCAGTTTTATATTGCGCGCGGCCGGGGCGATGTCCCCGGAGGTTTTACGGTACCGGCGATAAATTTAAGAAGCATGACTTATGACTTAGCCAAGGCAATCTTCAGGGTGGCTAAGAGGAATAATTGCGGGGCTTTTATCTTTGAAATTGCCAAGTCAGAAATGGGTTATACTAATCAGCCGCCTGTTGAGTATTCGGGCGTGATCCTGGCAGCGGCTATAAAAGAAGGTTATTGCGGCCCTGTTTTTATCCAGGGGGATCATTTTCAGGCCAATGCCAAGAAATATAAGGAGGACCCGGAGAAGGAGCTGGCGGGTCTTAAGGCCCTGATCGCCGATGCGATCGAAAATGGTTTCTATAACATTGATATCGATTCTTCTACCCTGGTGGACCTCGGCAAAAGCGATTTATCCAAACAACAGTATGATAATTATGAGGTTTGCGCCAAGCTTACCCAATATATCCGTCAGATCCAGCCGCGCGGGGTGGAGGTATCCGTAGGCGGCGAAATAGGGGAGGTGGGAACTAAGAATTCTACTTGCGAAGACTTACGCGCGTTTATGTCAGGGTTTAAAGAGAGGCTGCGCAAGGGCCGCACCGGTATCAGCAAAATAAGTATTCAGACCGGGACTTCCCATGGAGGAGTGGTCTTACCGGATGGCAGTATTGCCCAGGTAAAACTGGACTTTGATACCCTGAAAGTATTATCCAAGATTGCCAGGGAGGAATTTGGCTTGGCAGGGGCAGTGCAGCATGGCGCTTCTACCTTGCCTGCCGAGGCATTCCATAAATTCCCCGAGACGGATACTGCCGAGGTACATCTGGCTACGGAATTCCAGAATATGATTTATGAGAGTAAGCATTTCCCTGAAGGATTAAAGACAAGGATTTATGAATGGTTGAAAGTGAACGCTGCCTCAGAGAAGAAGGAAGGGGAAACCGAAGAGCAGTTTTTCTATAAGACCCGCAAAAAAGCCCTTGGCCCGTTTAAAAAAGAAATTATGGGGTTAGCGCAACAGCTACGCGATGCTATCGCTTCCGAGATTGAGAATAAATTCGAGTTCCTCTTTAAACAGTTGAACGCCGTAAATAACAAAGAGATGGTTGATAAATACGTAACCTTAAAAAGAGTAATTATGCGTAAACGGCAGGAGAAAGAAGCAGTAGTACACGACGGCGAAGGCGCCGATTAGAAAGAGTTTGGAGCGGGTAGGTAGTAGATAGTAGGCAGCATTTAGGGTCACCTACATACTACCTACTATATACTATCTACTCTTATGTGACGGAGGTACATATGCGGTCAGATAAAATCAAGAAAGGTTTGGAGCGGATTCCGCATCGCGCGCTTTTACATGCTACGGGTTTGGGCAGGAAAGATCTGGATAGGCCCTTTATCGGCGTGGCTACATCTTTCACTGATTTGATTCCCGGCCATATCGGTATGCGTGATTTGGAGCGTTATATCGAGAGAGGTATCTGTTATGGCAAAGGCGTGCCATTCTTTTTCGGTATACCGGGGATCTGCGATGGTATTGCTATGGGCCACCTGGGGATGTGTTATCCTTTGGCCTCAAGGGAGTTGATCGCCGACAGTATCGAAGCAGTTTGTAATGCCCATCAACTTGACGGTATTGTCTGTCTGACTAATTGCGATAAGATTACCCCTGGTATGCTGATGGGGGTAACCCGTTTAAATATTCCGGCGATTATTGTTACTGCGGGCCCTATGCTTTCAGGAAGGTATGGCCATCGGAAATTAGCTTTTGTGCACGATACCTTTGAGGCAGTGGCAAAAGCCAAAAAAGGGGAGTTATCCAAGAAGGAAATATCCTGTTTGGAAATGGAGGCTTGTCCCGGTGCGGGCTCCTGTCAGGGATTATATACTGCTAACACTATGGCTTGCCTTACGGAAGCTATGGGGATGTCTTTACCGGGCTGTGCCACGGCACTGGCGGTTTCTGCCAAGAAACGCAGGATCGCCGAAGCTTCCGGAGAGCAGATCGTAGAATTGATAAAGAAGGATATCAAGCCGCGCGACATTATCACTAAAGCATCGCTGGAAAATTCTATCATTGTGGATATGGCTTTAGGGGGTTCGACGAATACTGTTTTGCACCTTATGGGCCTGGCCAATGAAGCCGGGATAGACTTAGGCTTAAAAACCTTCGATAAATTGAGCAGGCGTTGCCCGCATATTACCAGTCTTGAACCGGCAGGGAGCCATTTTATGGAGGACTTGGAATTTGCAGGAGGGATCCCTGCAGTGTTGAAACGTCTTAAGTCTAAGCTGAACAATACGATCACGTTAAGCGGCAAAAAGATTTACGATATTGCCGAGGAAGCGTCGATCTACGATGAAGAGGTAATCAGGACGTTTGAGAGGGCCTATCGTAAAGAGGGCGGTATTGCGGTGCTTTACGGCAATCTTGCTCCGGCGGGAGCGATAGTCAAGCAGGGAGCAGTCCATGCTAATATGATGCAGTTTAAGGGAAGGGCAAAGGTTTTTAACCATGAAGAAGCAGCGTTGGAGGCGATACATAACGGTAAGATTAAATCCGGGGATGTGGTGGTAATCCGTTACGAAGGGCCTTCCGGCGGGCCGGGGATGCGCGAGATGCTTGCTCCTACTGCTGCCATTGTCGGTATGGGGTTGGCTGAATCCGTTGCCTTGATTACGGATGGGAGATTTTCCGGAGGCACCAAAGGTCCCTGTATCGGCCATGTTTCTCCGGAGGCATCCAGTAAAGGCCCGATTGCTATTTTAAAAGACGGTGATATAATTACCATAGATATTCCGAATCGCAAGTTAAGGGTTAAGTTAACTAAAAAAGAAATGGAGAAAAGATTTAGATCCTGGAAGCCGATTCCGCCTAAGATCACGACGGGTTATCTGTCCCGTTATTCTAAATTAGTGAGTTCTGCGGACCAGGGAGCGATATTAAGAGTTGTGTAATGTGTAAAGTGTAACGTGTAAAGTTTGAGTATTAAACATTACACATTTAACATAACAGGGTAATAAGAATGACTGGTGCGCAAATTCTCATTGAATGCTTGAAACGCGAAGGCGTGGATGTGATATTCGGTTATCCCGGCGGACAAGTTCTGCCTATATTCGATCAGCTTTATGATTCGGATATTAAGTTCATACTTGTGCGCCATGAGCAGGGGGCAGCCCATGCTGCCGAAGGTTATACCCGCGCAACCGGTAAGGTCGGTGTTTGTCTTGCGACTTCCGGTCCTGGTGCGACTAATTTAACCACCGGTATCGCCAATGCTTATATGGATTCAATCCCCATAGTGGCAATTACCGGGCAGGTAAAAAGTTTCCTGATCGGTAATGATGCTTTTCAGGAAGCAGATGTTACGGGTATTACCCGCCCGATAACCAAGCATAATTATTTAGTTAAAGATACGCAAGATTTAGCGCGGATTATCCGCGAGGCTTTTTATATCGCTTCTACGGGTCGTCCGGGCCCGGTCTTAATCGATATCCCTTCAGATGTGCAGCAGAAAGAGATCGAATTTATCTGGCCCGAAGAAGTCAGGATCCGCGGTTACAATCCAACTTATTTTGGGCATCCCGGCCAGATTAAAAAGGCAGCCAAGCTGATTGCGCAGGCTAAAAAACCTATACTCTATGTCGGAGGAGGGGTAATTACTTCCGGCGCCTCTCATGAGTTAAAAGAATTAGCTGAAGAGCTTAAAACACCTGTGACCTGGACGTTGATGGGGATTGGGGCTTTCCCTGCGGTGCATCCGCTTTCTCTGGGAATGTTAGGCATGCATGGCACTGCTTACGCCAATTATGCGATTATGGAATCGGACCTGATCATAGCCGTAGGCGCGCGTTTTGATGACCGCGTCACCGGAAGGCTCGACTCTTTTGCCAAGACCGCCAAGGTCATACATATTGATATAGACCCCTCTTCGATTAGTAAAAATGTGAAAGTTGATGTTCCGATAGTCGGTGATGCCAAAAATATTTTAGGGCAGCTACTGGAAGAACTTAAAGATATTCCTGATACGCAGGAATGGTTTAGTTCGGTTGAGGAGTGGAAGAAGAAACATCCTTTAACCTACAGGGAAAAGAAAAAGATTATGCCGCAGTATGTTATTCAACAGATCGATGAGGTTACTGCTGGAGAAGCGATTATCACTACCGAGGTAGGCCAGAATCAAATGTGGGCAGCGCAATGGTATAAGTATAATCATCCGCGGACTTTTATCTCAAGCGGAGGGTTAGGCACAATGGGGTTTGGTTTTCCGGCAGCGATGGGGGCCAAGATCGGCTGCCCGGATAAAGTAGTCTTTGATATTGCCGGGGACGGATCAATCCAGATGAATATACAGGAATTAGCTACCTGCGTCTGTAATAAAATCAACGTCAAGGTAGCGATATTAAATAACGGGTATTTGGGTATGGTCAGGCAATGGCAGGAACTATTTTATAAAAAGCGTTACTCGCATACTTGTATTAGCGGCCCGGATTTTGTAAAACTGGCTGAAAGTTACGGCGCAGTCGGGATCCGGGTCAGCAAAAAAGAGGAAGTGCGTCCGGCAATAGAGAGGGCTATCGCCACGGATAATGTAGTATTTCTCGATTTCCACGTCGAGCAAGAAGAAAATGTTTTTCCGATGGTACCGGCTGGTGAGGCGATCAATCGCATGATTGACGGGTTGGCATAATGAAACATACGATTTCGGTATTAGTAGAAAATAAGTTCGGGGTACTGGCGCGTGTCGCCGGTCTATTTAGCGCGCGCGGTTACAATATTTCTTCATTGGCAGTAAGCGAGACTCTCGATCCGGGTATATCTTATATGACGATTGTCGTAGACGCCGAGAGCGAGGAAATCCTGGAGCAGATTAAGAAGCAGCTTAATAAATTAATTGACGTCATCAGCGTTACGGATTTCACCAAGAAAGAGCATGTTGACCGCGAGTTAATTTTAGTCAAGGTTAACTATTCTGCGAAAGATAGAGCTAAGCTTGAAGCTATTCTGCATAAATATATAGCCAAGCTGATTTATCATAAGGCGGATACGGCTATTATTGAAGCAGTGGGTGAACAGGCGCAAATTAAACAGTTGATCGAGATGCTCGCTGATTTCGGGATTAGAGAATTAATACGTACAGGGCGGTTAGCCATAGCTTATTAACTAAGGGGGGCAAGATGGTTAAGATTTATTACGATCAGGACGCGGATTTGAATCTTTTAAAAGGAAAAACAATCGCCATTATCGGTTATGGTATCCAGGGCCGAGGCCAGGCGCTCTGTCTGCGTGACTCTGGCTGTAGCGTGATTATCTCCGAGATAGAGGGGACGCCTAATTTTGAGCAGGCGAAAAAAGACGGATTTACTCCATTGTCCGCGTCTGAGGCAGCCAGGGGGGCGGATATTATTCAGATCCTCACTCAGGACCACGTGCAGGCCAAGGTTTATCAGGAGGCAATCAAGCCAAATCTCAAAAAAGGCCTGTCTGCCGGCAGGCAAGGTAAAGCCCTTTGTTTTTCGCATGGATTTAATATCCATTTCAAACAAATTAAGCCACCCAAAACAGTGGACGTTTTTATGGTGGCACCAAAGGGCCCTGGGGCTTTGGTGAGAAGGATGTATGAAGAGGGCAAGGGAGTTCCTTCTTTGGTGGCAGTATTCCAGGATGCTACCGGCAATGCATTAAAATTAGCCCTGGCTTACGCTAAGGCTTTAGGCGCAACGAAAGCCGGCGTAATCGAGACTACTTTTAAAGAGGAAACAGAGACTGATCTCTTTGGAGAGCAGGCTGTTCTTTGCGGAGGGGTAACCGAACTAATTAAAGCAGGATTTGATACTTTGGTTGAAGCAGGTTATCAGCCGGAGATCGCCTATTTTGAAGTATTGCATGAGTTAAAATTAATTACCGACTTGATTCAGGAAACCGGGATATCCGGGATGAGGCGTCGGGTTTCTAATACAGCCTGTTACGGTGATCTTACCCGCGGCAGGAGGATCATTACTGCTAAAACTAGGAAAGAAATGCAGAAGATCCTCAAAGAAGTGCAGAAAGGTAAATTCGCCAAGGAGTGGATTAAAGAGAATGAAGCCGGCAGGCCGAACTTCAATCAATTGCTGAAAGAAGGGGATGAACATAAGATAGAGCAGGTAGGTAAGCAGTTGAGGGAAATGATGCCATGGATGAAAAAGTAGTCTTAGATCCTGCCCGGAGTGCAGGACAAAACAAAAGCTATGCGCCAGAGGCAGCTTTTGTTTTGAATGATGCCATGGATGAAAAAGTAGTCTTAGATCCTGCCCGGAGTGCAGGACAAAACAAAAGCTATGCGCCAGAGGCAGCTTTTGTTTTGAATGATGCCCTGGATGAAAAAGTAGTCTTAGATCCTGTCCAGAGGACAGGATAAAACAAACAAATACGCCAGAGGCATGTTTGTTTTATGCCCTGGATGAAAAAGTAATAGATATAGTAGGCAGTAGGTAGTATGTAGGGTAAGGTTATGGAAAAAATAATTATATTCGATACGACATTGCGCGACGGGGAACAGGCCCCGGGCGCCTCTTTGAACCAGAGAGAAAAATTGGAGATCGCCCATACTCTTTCTGCGCTGGGGGTGGATATTATTGAGGCGGGCTTTCCGATAACCTCTGAGGGTGATTTTGAGTCGGTGCGCGCGATTGCCAGGTCTGTTAAAGGACCGGTTATCTGCGGTTTAGCGCGGGCAGTAAAAAAAGATATTGATGCTGCCTATCAGGCTACCAAGGTCAGCCGCAGGCCGCGTATACACGTATTTCTGGCCACTTCCAAGATACATATGAAATACAAATTAAAAAAAGCGGAGGATGAAATTCTGCGTCTGGCAGTGCAGGCAGTCAAGTATGCCAGGAAATATTGCGCGGATATAGAGTTTTCTCCCGAGGATGCCTCGCGCAGCGAAAGGAGTTTTCTTTTTAAGGTTGTCCGGGCAGTTATCGAAGCCGGCGCAACTACGGTGAATATTCCCGATACCGTTGGATACGCGGAGCCGCAAGAATACGGCAGCCTGATCTCGGCTATTAAAGAGAATGTTTTAAATATCGATAGGGCGATTATATCTGTGCATTGCCATAATGATTTAGGATTGGCAGTAGCGAATTCCCTGGAGGCAATTAAAAACGGCGCTCGGCAGGTCGAGTGTACGATTAACGGGATCGGCGAACGGGCTGGCAATGCTTCGATGGAAGAGATTGTAATGGCGATTAAAACACGTAAGGATATATTTAGCGGCTTAGCGACGCAGATTAAGACCAACCAGATTTATAAAGCATCGCGCTTAGTCAGTAAATTAACCGGTTTTAGCGTAGCTCCTAATAAGGCTATTGTGGGCGGCAACGCCTTCCGGCATGAGTCCGGGATCCATCAGGATGGAATCTTAAAAGAAAGGTCAACTTATGAGATTATCCGTCCGGAGGATGTTGGTTTTACCGGCAGAGGGCTGGTCTTGGGCAAACACTCCGGCAGGCATGCTTTGGTTGAGAGGCTGAAGGAATTAAGCATTAATCTTTCTCAGAAGCAGGTAGGCAATGTGTATCTTCGTTTTAAGGCCTTGGCTGATAAAAAGAAAAATATCTTTGATGATGACTTGATTTCTATTGTGGAAGATGAGGCTAAGACTATAAGCCCGATCTGGAAATTAGAGAGTTTTGTAATTAATTCAGGGACGGATATTGCGCCTTGCGCCCGGGTCAACCTTAAATATAAACATAAAATATTATCAGCGCAATCTTCCGGGGACGGACCGGTTGATGCCTGCTTCAAGTCCATCGATAAGATTACCGGTATTAAAGGCGAACTCCAGGATTACCGTATCGAAGCAGTTACCAAAGGCAAGGATGCCTTAGGAGAAGTCGTGCTTAAGTTAAAGGCTAAAGGCAAGACTGTAACTGCGCGGGGCTCTAGCACCGATATTATCGAAGCCTCGGTAAGGGCTTATATTAACGCATTGAATAAAATAGAGAATCTTTAATCTCTCTTTAGCCTGCCATAATGGATAAGATACCTCCCGCGGGGATTTACGGACTTCTCGGTTACCCAGTCAGACACAGTTTTTCTCCTGCCATGCATAACGCAGCTTTTAAAGCCTGCGGAATCAATGCTAAATATAGCTTATTTGAGACTAATCCGGATGAGTTAGATTATTTTTTAGCCAGGCTCGACCAAAAGAATATACTTGGGTTGAATGTCACTATCCCCTATAAGGAAAAGATATTGGATTTCGTACGTCTTGATTCCTCGTCAGCATACTTAAGACAGATTAGGGCGGTTAATACCATAGTCAATGAAAATGGGGGATGGAAGGGTTTTAATACAGATATCCCCGGATTTTCACAGCATCTGAAAGAAAATCTCGATCCTTTGGGTAAGAAAGTAGCTATATTAGGGGCGGGCGGGGCTGCCAGGGCGGTAACTTATGTTCTGGCGAATTCAGAGACAGAAGAGATTGCTATTTTTGACATCGATAAAAGTAAATCCAATAATGTTACCGGGATGATAAAAGGTTTATTCCCAGATCTGAGAATCTACGTCGTAGATAATATAGAAGGGTTGGACTTAAGGAGAAAAGATTTGCTGATAAATACTACACCTGTCGGTATGAAAGAATCCGATCCCTGCTTAGTAACGGCAGGGATGTTGCATAAGGGTTTGTTTATCTATGACCTCATTTATAATCCCCCCGAGACAAAATTATTAAAATTAGCCAGAGAAAAGGGTTGCCACACAGCAAATGGCCTGGGGATGTTGCTTTATCAAGGCATGCGTGCTTTTGAGATCTGGACCGGCCAGGCCGCACCAAAACAAGTAATGCTACAGGCATTATCAGAGCAACTACAAAAGAGAAATAGCCATGCGTAGTCGGCTGAAAAAAGCAGGCTTGGTTATTTTAGCATTAATCGGGATTATTCTTGCGTCCTGTTTCCTAGCCGAAGCCGCTTTAAGAATCTTTGCCCCCTTATTCCCTGCGCCTTTGCGCGTATTTATAGAGGCAGAGGCAGAGGGTTTCTGGAAATCCACATTGCGCGTTTCGCGCGGCTGCCAGATTATTTTAAAAGACCAAGATTTCAACAGGCGCTTCGATATAATCGCTGTCGGCGATTCAATGGTCTTCGGCAGCCTGGTAGGCGAGGAAGACACATTCACGAATATCCTAAGTAAAAAATCAGGACTAGCAGTACTGAATTTAGGTTTGCCTGGGTATGGGCCCTGCGATTATAATCGGATGCTCGATTATATGCTGGGCCGTTTAAAGGATCCGCCTTTACTGGTTTTATATTTTATTTTTGCGGATGATACAGGTTCGGGGAAATGTGAAACTGTCGCTTGCAGGTATGCTACTGTCGATAAGCTGTTTATTAGAAAGAGTGAATGCCAGGATGATCTTAGATTGAAAGTCAGGGCAATCCGCGAGAGGATTTTTGGGCGTAGTATTCTTTATCAATTGTTCAAACGCCTGGCGACATTTAAGCAATTACAGGCCGGAAAATATTTTCACCCGATTTATTCTATAAGCGGTAACCTTGAATTTCTCTTTGCGCCGGTTTCCTATTGGGAGCCTTATCTAAACCTCAAGCAGGAAAAGGTCGAAGTAGAATTCGGTTATATGCTGGATAAGATCAAGGCAGCCAGTGCTATTACCGGAAAATCCGGTAGCCAATTGATAGTCATCCCCATGCCTTTTAAGGAGCAAATTTATCTGTCCTTATTTATCAATGAGAAATTATTGCCAGCGTCCGTTTACACTGATTTTTATAACTTAACATATGATAAGCTGTTTAGCGATATAGAGAAAATGGGTATTCAAACAATAGATTTACGTCCTGCTTTTGTACAGGCAGCCAAGGATAATATTAAGTTATTCTGGTCGCTAGACGGTCATTTAACACCTGATGGGCACGAGGTAGTTGCAGGGGTATTATTAGGTAAGCTTAGGGATCAACTAAAGAGTATTCCTGCTGTTAAGTGACATTGAAAAATAACCATAAAAGGAGAGAACAATGCTAACGACCTTGCTGGTGTTCGTATTCGGTTCAGTTATCGGTAGTTTTTTAAATGTCTGTATCCACAGGATGCCTCTTGAGCAGTCTCTGATTAAGCCGGGATCACACTGCCCAAAATGCAATAAAGCGATATCCTGGTATGATAATATACCTTTGTTAAGCTATATCCTCTTAAGAGGCGGGTGCCGTCACTGCGGCCAAAAAATATCCCCGAGATATTTTATGGTTGAATTGCTCACGGCGGTATTATTCGTAATCATCATTAAATACTTCGGATTGGCAAATCCCTTAGGGTATCTGAAGTATATTATTCTGGTCTCGCTTTTGATTGTCGCTACTTTTGTAGATATCCAGCACAGGATTATTCCGGATGAGATCTCTATCGGAGGGATAGTGATCGGTTTTCTGCTGAATACTATCAATGGTTTTAAATTGGATAATATCCTCGGCTCCTTAATCGGCATAGTCGTAGGAGGGGGGATCATCTATCTTACCGGGTTCTTATTCGATATTGTATATTTCAAGTTATTAAAAAAACCGCCTATCCAGGGGGAAACTTCATCCATGGGCGGAGGGGATGTGAAGTTATTGGCGATGATCGGGGCGTTTCTGGGCTGGCAGAAAGCTGTCCTCACCTTTTTTATCGCTCCGTTTTTCGGAGCGGCGATAGGGGTTGTCAATTTAGCCGTTAAGAAAGATCATACTATCCCTTACGGACCGTTTTTGTCTATGGCTGCCGTATTATCTATTTTTTGGGCAGATAATATAATTCGTTTTTTATTTTCCTAGGCGTAATAAGTCCGATTGCTGGTCTTATGGTTTGATGATAACTACTCCGAGATTCCGCAAATCGGTAAAATTGCCGCTTGATTTGCCGCTAGCGGATTAGCATATTAATATAACGCTGATAATGCGAAGAAGAATGGAGACAACGAAAAAAACAAACAGGCATAAATTAGCCCCCGTTTCAGCCAGCCAGCCGGTTAATAAAAACTCTCAAGATAACTGGAAAGCGGTTAGCTTTAAAAGAAGGGCCGGCGTATTAGTCCCCTTATTTTCGGTATACTCGCAAAAGAGCCTGGGGATAGGGGACCTGCGCGACCTGGAGTTAGTAGTAGATTGGTGTAAACAGACGGGAAATTCGATACTTCAGCTCTTACCGATGAATGAATGCGGGCCGGTATTCTGCCCGTATGATTCTGTCAGCGCCTTTGCGTTGGAGCCGATGTATCTGTGCCTGGAAAAAATCCCCTTATCCGGGAGCAAGGATTTTAAATCCACAATCAAAGAGATAAAAAATAAATTCCCCGCAGGTAATCATAATCTAAACTATGCGATTAAGGAGGAAAAGCTCAGCTTGCTCTGGGATATCTATATGCGGCAGGGAAATGGCCAGTCCGGGCAACTTGAGAATTTCCAGAAAAATAACGCCTATTGGATCGAAGATTTTGCGCTCTTTAAAGTGCTTAAATACCATCAGGCCGGGCGCCCATGGCATGACTGGGAGCAGGTGTATAGAAACCGGGATGCAGTATCCCTGGCAAATTTTAGAAAAGAACACATAAGAGAAATTAATTTTCAGATTTGGATACAATGGCAGCTTTATCAACAGTTTAAGGAACTTAAAGAATATGCCCAAGCAAAAAAAATTTTATTAAAAGGAGACCTCCCGCTTTTGGTCTCGCGGGATAGCGCGGATGTTTGGGCTCATCCTGAATTATTTAAACTGGATTTTGCTGCCGGTGCGCCTGTAGATGTCTACTGTGCTAAAGGGCAGAGATGGGGTATGCCTACTTATAATTGGGATGAAATCTCTGCCGGTGATTACCAATACTTAAAGGATAAGCTTAAATATGCGGAAAATTTCTACGATATATTAAGGATTGACCACGTGGTAGGCTTGTTTCGTATCTGGAGCATTCCTTATAACGAGCCACTGGAGAATAAGGGCCTAAACGGTTTTTTTGATCCTGTTGATGAAAACAGCTGGCCCGAACATGGCCGGAGGATTTTAAGAATTATCCTGGAGAGTACCAGGATGTTACTTTGTGCTGAGGACTTAGGCGTAATCCCCAGGATCTGTCCGGAAACGTTAGGGTTGTTTGGTATTCCCGGCAATGATGTCCAGCGATGGGCCAAGGATTGGGATTTAAAACACGATTTTCTCGATCCGGCTGATTACCGCACCCTCTCCGTAACCATGTTGTCGACGCACGATACAACTAACTGGGCAGCCTGGTGGCAATATGAGGCAGGGACAGTCGATGAGGAGCTTTTTATGAGAATGTGCGCCATCCGCAGGATAGATTATAATTACACCAAGAATAGCCTTTTTGACTTTAGCCTGTCTAAATATGGTAGGTTGCGCTGGTCAAAGAATATTAATTCGGTGGATAGCCTGGTCCATATTTTAGGCAAGCGTAGAGAAGAAATAGGGGATTTTATAAAGCTCTATGAAAATAGTTATATGGAAAAAGAAAAGTTATGGAAGCGCCTAAAAATAAAAGGGCAGATGAGAGAGGTTGCGGATGAAGAAATTATTTCCCGGGTTTTGAGGGACAATCTGGGGTCCAGTTCGCTATTCTCTATTCAGACTATTATAGATTGGTTATATCCGACTGGCCTGTTTAGAGGTGATCCGCATAAATACCGCATTAATACCCCCGGTACGATAAGTCCCGATAACTGGTCATTGGTGATCCCTCTTTCTTTAGAAAAATTATTGAGCCAGAAGGTTAATAAAGATATCCGGGAAATGGTTTCATCTTCAGGCAGGCTATAATTTTATATAGGGCGAAGTTGGATCTTATGATGCGCTTAGCTAATTCATAATATCCTGCCCAAGAATAAGTTACGAGACCCGGTCTTAAAAACGATGGGTGTTTTACAGGGAACGGAATTTTATATTTCTAAAAGAGTCGGTAAGGCGATTACGGATTACGCTATGCTATCCGATAACGATAAAATCGCCGTAGCGGTTTCCGGGGGTAAGGATAGCCTCACCTTGCTGCGGGTCTTAAATGACCGTAAAGCATTTGTGCCCATAAAGTATGAAATATTGGCAATACATATCGATATGGGTTATCCTTGCCAACATCCCAAGATCCTGGCCGAGTACTTTAAATCACGCGGTGTTAACTATCATATCGAAAAAATAGATATATTAAAAGGCAAGACCCGTAAGGATATTTCCTGCTTTTGGTGCGCCTGGAACCGCCGCAAGGCTTTATTCGAAGCAGCTTGCCGTTTCGGCTGCAGCAAGGTGGCGCTGGGGCACCACAAGGACGATATCGTCGAGACGATATTAATGAATCTTTTTTTTAATGGGGAGATCTCAGCGATGGCCCCTAGGCAGGAGTTATTCGATGGCAAAATAGTGATTATCCGGCCGCTTGCTTATGTGGAAGAAAAAATGATCGTGCGTTTTGCCAGAGAAGCAGGATTCCCCCATGAAAAATGCTCCTGTCCGAACTCCCTTGCCTCCAAGCGCACTAAAATCACCAATATTATCCGGGACCTGGAGGCGACCTGTCCGGATATCAGGACCAACATATTCCGCAGCGTAAAAAGGATTAAGCAAGATTATTTACTTTAAGAAGAAAGTCAGTGGTGGTATAATTTGTATTATCCAAGGAGGTGCAATATGGCAACGGGATTGGTTCTGGTAAAATTAACGCCCGGTGAGGAAAAGCAGGCCTTAGAGAATATTAAGAAGATTTCCGGGGTCAAAGACCTTACCGCAACTTTCGGTTCCTGGGATGTGGTAGTAAAGGCAGATGCCAGCAGTTTAGAAACATTGGCTTCAGTAGTGGTTGGTAGGATAAGGGCCGTAAGGGGGGTGGCAGGTACTGAAACCCTGATTGAGGTAAAGTTAGAATAAGCAGTAGATTTGAGCTATTATTTTTTATAGGAGAATCCATGCTTTGGCTGGTAGGGGTAGCGTTTATATTTTTTTCGCTGGCGGTAATCGCTATTGTGCTTAAAATTTCCTCCCAGGTTAATGAACGCCTAAACCAGATGAATCAATCCCTGCAGGAGGCCAACAAAATTATCAGCCAGAGCTTAGGCAATACCACTAACATATTCGGTAACGTCAAAGAACAGTTAGGAAAGTTAGAGGAGACCAACCGCCAGATCTATGAGGTCGGTAAGGATATCTCCGCGCTCCAGGACCTTCTACGCGCGCCGAAATTCAGGGGCCAGATGGGAGAAACTCTATTAGAAAGCCTGCTCGCGCAGATCCTGCCTGAAGATTATTTTGAGATTCAATATAGATTCAAAACTTCAGATACCGTAGATGCGGTGATCAGGCTGGGAGGAAAACTAGTTCCTATCGACGCTAAATTCCCCTTGGAGAACTTTCAAAGAATGTGCCAGATGCAGCAGGAACAGGAAAAGAATCTTTACCGCAGGAAGTTTATCCAGGACGTAAAAAACCGCATCGATGAGATCGCCGATAAGTATATCCTGCCCCAGGAGGATACCTACGATTTTGCGCTGATGTATATCCCGGCGGAGAACATATATTACGAGCTAGTGATCAAAGAAGACATTCTGTCTTACTGCATGCAAAAGAAAGTGATCCCTGTTTCTCCGAACACCTTTTATGCCTACCTGCAGGTTATCTGTTTAGGGCTTAAAGGGCTTAAGATCGAAGAGAACGCCAAAGAGATACTCAAGAGCCTGGGCGCTTTATCCGGGGAGCTGAATAAATTCAGGGAAGATTTTGCGCTATTAGGCGGCCACCTCTCTAACGCCAACCGTAAATACGAAGATAGCCAAAAGAAGCTGGATAGATTTTCCGACCGCATCACCAATATCCAAGACAGTAAAAAAATTGAAGTTAAATAAAGATTAATCATGGAGCGTAATTATTTTTCGGCATACCGGCGTAATGACAGCCATTCTCTTATACATTCGCAACAGGAAAACCTTGTCATTCATAGCGAGGATGAATGAAGTTTGCTCAGTATCAACCATAATATGCCTCGGCTTAAAAGCCGAGGTAGCCCTAGGTTGATTTTAACAAGCTCTGCCGATTATATGCTTATCGGGTAACGTTAAAGAAATGATTATCAATATCCGGGTTATACCCAAGTCAAGCAGGAAGCTGGTCAGGCAGGAAGGGGATTGGGTCAAGGTTTATCTCACCAGGCCTGCGCAGGATGGTCTGGCTAATACTCAGTTGATTGAATTACTGGCGGAGTATCTTGGGGTAAAAAAATACCGGATTAAGATTATTAAAGGGGAAAAGACAAGATGCAAGCTTATCGAGGTTTCCGATGATAACTGATGATGCCCTGCAGCAGGGGCGCCTCCAGTCGTTGATGGTTTTTGAAGAAACCGGCATGATTAACGGCACAAGTAACTCTGATTTTGGCAATATGTCCTTGGTCTACGGCGATACGGCGGGCGCCCTGGTAAACCGGCAGCATTTCTTAAAAAAATTAAATATTGACTACCGTAATTTAGTTACGGCAGAGCAGGTTCACGGCAGCAGAGTCGCGCAGGTGGTAGTAAGCGATAGAGGCAAGGGGGCACTTAGTTACAATACGGCTTTAGCCGGTGTGGACGCTTTGCTGACTAAAGACAGGAATTTGCCTCTGGCAATATTTAGCGCTGATTGCCTGCCTATTTTTCTCTATGACCGGGAAATTCCGGCAATCGGTTTAGTCCATGCCGGCTGGCGGGGGACCAAGGAGAATATCGTTGCCAAGGCCATTGACTTAATGAAAAAGGAATTTAAAAGCAAGCCGCAGGATTTAATCGCGGGTTTTGGTCCGTCAATCAGAGAATGCTGTTATGAAGTAGATGGAGAATTTCAAAAACATTTTACTTATGGATTAATTGAAAGAAAGGGAAGTTATTTCCTTGATCTGGCGGGAATAAATAGAAAACAGCTGGTTAGTTCGGGGGTAAAAGAGAGGAACATCTTTGACCCAGGGATCTGTACCTTTTGCCGTAAGAGCGATTTTTTTTCTTTCCGCCGGCAGGGAATCAGCTGCGGCAGGATGATTTCGGTTATAATGTTAAGGTAAGGATAAAATACTCCTAGGGATCAAGCTCGATGAATAAATATTCCGTAGAGTTTATTTTAGAGATCCGGGATGCCGCTATTGAAACAATAAAAAATTCGATCAGGGAATTCGGAGAGGATATCGAAATCCAGGAACTTCCCGGAAAGGGTGCTGCTAAAGAAAGAAGCCTCAATATCCATATACGCACCGAAGATCCTACGATTGTGTTCGATATCTGTGCGGAATTCGGCCGGATTAAAACAGTAAAGATCCATTGATTTACGCGCGCCTTTAGAGGCAGGTAGCAATCCCGCCGTAGCTTAGGCTGCCTGAAATGGCGGTAAGTTACGTAAGTTATGCATTTCTTAAAGGAGGTTTTGATGGCAAAAGCATTGATCATGTACTACTCCAAAGGAGGTAGTACCAAGAAGATGGCAGAATTTGTAGCAGAGGGTTTTAAAAAAGAGGCAGTAGAGGCAGAATTGAAGGATGTAGTTCAGGTAGATCCAGGAGAGCTTTTAAATTATGACGCTATTGTCATCGGCTCTCCTACTTACTACGGTACGATGGCTGCTCAGATCAAGAAACTGCTGGATGAGACAGTGAGTTTTCACGGTAAATTAGACGGAAAGGTAGGGGGAGCTTTTTCTTCCAGCGCCAATATAGCCGGCGGAAATGAAACCACCATCCTGGATATCTTGAATGCTATGCTCATTCATGGTATGATAATTCAGGGCGATCCGCAGGGAGACCACTATGGAGCAGTATCTATTGGTGCCCCCGATCCCCGCTCGACCAAAGAATGCTTAAGAATGGGGAGCCGGTTAGCCAGGTTAACCAAGAAACTTTCTCGTTAATCCCGGATAATATAGTATGAACGCAATAGTCGTTTTGCTGACTTGTACGAGTGAGAAAGAAGCAAAATACATCGCCGAAGGGCTGATCAGGAATAAGCTCGCCGCCTGCGTAAATATTTTAGGGAAAACAGAGTCGATATTCCGCTGGCAGGCTAAGGTTGAGACAGCCAGCGAAGTCCTTCTGATCATAAAATCCAAGAGGCCAGTATTACCTAGGATTATTAAGTTTATTAAGTCCAGGCATAGTTATGAGGTGCCCGAGATCATAGCTATCCCCATCATCGCAGGCGAGAAAAAATACCTAAGGTGGTTAGATGAATCTCTCCGGTAGCCCCTGGGATTTTCTACTGGCTTTCCTGGGGGGGATTTTTGTAAGTTTTACCCCTTGCGTTTACCCTTTGATTCCCGTCAGCGCAGGCTATATCGGGGTAAGATCCGATGGCTCTAAGCTCAAGGGTTTTATCTTAGGTTTAGTCTACGTCACCGGTTTAGCGATCGCTTATTCTGCGTTGGGGATAATAGCATCTTTAAGCGGTAGCTTATTCGGCATATTAAGCACGCATCCGATAACACATCTATTCGCCGGTCTGGTGATATTAGGATTTGGTTTAATGATGTCAGGGCTATTTTATCTACCGCTACCTAATGTAATCAAGCCTGTGCTGCCAAAACAGCAGGGTTATTTAGCGGTATTAGTATTAGGATTGACTTCCGGGCTGATTATTTCTCCCTGCGTCACTCCGGTATTAGCGAGTATCTTAGCCTACCTGGCTACTAAAAGGAACATATTTTACGGTAGCGTGCTATTATTGAGTTTCGCCTATGGGATGGGTTTACTCATTATTCTTGTCAGTACCTTTAGTAGCATCCTACTGAGCCTGCCGAAGCTAGGCAGGAGAATGTTGTATATTAAAAAAATATTGGCTTTTATTCTTATAGCTGTAGGGTTATATTTTATTTTTACCGCTTTAAACAGATTATAGAAAAGGAGGAAACGCAAATGAAAAGAGGCATGAAGTTTTTAGGTTTCGTATTATTTATTTCAATATTAACAGCCGGTTACGCTGCGGCAGCCAAGGAGTTTAAGCCCGCGCCTGATTTTAAACTGCAGGATTTATATCAGGATATCTTTAAGCTCAGCGATTATAAGGACAAGCAGCCTGTAATATTATTTTTCTGGGCGAGCTGGTGCCCTTTCTGTCAGAACGAACTCAAGGTATTAAACGGGATGTACGCCGGTTTAGTAGAAGATGGGACAATGTTGTTATCGGTTAATGTCGGGGAGCTGCCGGATACGGTAGATAAGTTTACCAGAAGCTACCATTTGTCTTACCGGGTACTTTTAGACAGGGACACCAGCGTCAGCCGTTCCTTCGGGGTACAGGGAGTACCTACCTATATGCTTATAGATAAAAAAGGGAGGGTTGTCTTCGAGGGGAACTATTTTCCGCAGAAAGAATATAAAGATTTGATTACCGGGAAAAATGAATAAAAACCTTTCTCTACTGGTAGATCTCTATGAGCTTACCATGGCCCAGGGCTACTTATATTACAAGAAAGATCACCTGGCAACCTTTGATTTATTCGTCAGAAAGATGCCTTGCAACCGTTCCTACCTGGTTGCCGCCGGGCTGGAGGATGCGCTGGATTATATCAAAAATTTACGGTTTGACAGCAAAGATTTAAGATACCTAAAAAAAAGTAATATTTTTTCCGAGGAATTCCTGGCTTACCTAAAAAATTTTAGATTTAAAGGGGAAGTCTGGGCAGTGCCTGAAGGTACCATATTCTTCGCAAATGAACCGATTATCCGCGTAACTGGTCCGATTATCGAAGCCCAGATTATAGAGAGTCTTTTATTGAATACCGTGAGCCTGCAGACTATGATTGCCAGCAAAGCCAGCCGTGTTGTCACTGCTGCCAGGGGCCGGGAGGTTTACGATTTTTCCCTAAGAAGGACGCATGGTTCGGATGCCGGCTTAAAAGTAGGCCGCGCTGCTTATCTTGCTGGCTTTTCCGGTACCTCAAATGTGCTGGCCGGAAAATTATACGGTATACCTGTTGTCGGAACAATGGCGCATTCGTTTGTTATGTCTTTTAAATACGAGATAGACAGTTTTCTGGCCTACAGCAATATTTTCCCCCGTAAGACCATATTATTGGTGGATACCTACGATACTAAAAAAGGTATTCAGAATGCCATTAGATTAGGGCTATATTTAAAAGAGCGGGGGTACCGGTTGTTGGGCGTCAGATTAGACGGCGGAGATATCGTAGCGTTATCCAAGTTGGCCAGAAGGATGTTTGATCGGACAGGTTTAGGTTATGTGAAGATTTTTGCCAGCGGTAATTTAGATGAGTTCAGGATTAAGCATCTTTTGTCCGCTGGGGCTAAAATAGACAGTTTCGGAGTAGGCACGAATATGGGGACCAGCAGCGACGCGCCCTATTTGGATGTAGTTTATAAAATTAGCGAGGTCAGCGACCAAAAAGATAATTTCCTGCCAACAATGAAATTCAGCCCAGGAAAAATAACTTATCCTGGCAGAAAACAGGTTTTTCGGGTGGTCGGTAGAAATAAGAGATGTGTTAAGGATATAATCGGGCTTGATCAAGAAGGCATAAAGGGGGAAGCGTTATTGAAGAAGGTTTTTGATAAGGGCAGGGTAATTTATCGGGCTCCGGATTTAGAGAAGATACGCAGGACGGTAAAAGATAACCTTCGGCGGTTTCCGCAACCTTTAAGGGAGGTTTACTGCCGGGATAAATATGATGTCGAGATCAGTCCGGGGTTAAAGAAGTTACAGCGGGACTTAACTTGGCAATTAGCAAATCGGCAATAAGATGGATAGCAAGGTAGACCATTTAATAAGAAACTGGCAGCAAAAAAATATCCTGGGGTTTTATCTTCAGAGCAAAAAAGAAGCGGCGGATAAAATACTGGCGATGATCCCTCAGGCAGCTAGCGTAGGTATTTCCGGCTCAGTGACTTTAGCTCAACTGGGTATCGTTAGTCTTCTGGAGGAGCGGGGAAATGAGGTCTTTAACCAGTATAAAAGCGGCATAACCCGGCAGGAAAGCCTGCAACTGCGCAGGAGGGGTACGGAAGCGGATTATTATCTTGCCAGCGCCAACGCCATATCTTGCGGCGGAGAACTGGTATTTTTTAGCGGATATGGTAACCGTATTTCCGGCATTACTTACGCTAAGAATGTGATTATTGCCTGCGGGATTAATAAAATTACCGCGACCTGCGAAGAGGCGATAAAAAGAGCCAGGGAGTATGCTACGCCTTTAAATTGCCAGCGCCTTAATTGGAACACGCCTTGTTTTAAAGACGGTATATGCCGTAAAGAAATCTGCCTTTTTCCGGATTATAAAAGGATGTGTTGTCAAATCCTGATTATTGAGGCAGAGGTTCTGCCGGATAGGTTGAAGGTTGTTTTAATCGGCGAAAATCTCGGTTTTTAAGACCGGGTCTTGTAACTTATTGTAGTATATATGGTTATACACTAAATGAAGTATAGTATTATAGTATAGCAAGATGAAACAATACGACGATTTACAGGCAACCTATCTTTACTGCACTAATTGCGGCGGTTCTATGCCGGTGAGGGAAAAACTACTGCTGATTTTACCGGATGGTTATCTTTTTGAGTATCTTTGCACTAATTGCGGCGGGGTAGTTGGGGATAAAAAAACCAGGCTGAACAAAGAAGATAGTATGTTTTTAAAGTAATCATGGAAAAGAAGAAAAATTTCCGCCAGTTGGTAGAAGAAATTTACCTGAAGGATGAGCGTTATAAACCTGACGTTTATGAATTCACCCTCCAGGCACTGCATTTTACACAACAAAGGCTGAAAAAAGAGGGACATATTACTGGAGGAGAGCTTTCCCAAGGGCTGCGCGATTTCTCTATTGAGCAGTATGGCCCAATGGCCAGAACTGTTTTGAATCATTGGGGGATCTTTAAAACCCAGGACTTCGGAAATATAGTTTTTAATATGATTGATGCCAGATTGCTTTCTAAAACCGAAAGCGACTCTCGCGAAGATTTTAGGGATGTTTATGACTTTAAGACAGCTTTTAGCGATATCGCGGTTAACCAGCTGAAAAAGGGGATAGAGTAATTCGGATTATCGATTAGATAAAAGGGAAGGTAAATCCATGCAAAGTTTAAAAGGGTTGGCTACTGGTATCGGGAGCTTGCCTTATACAGACGCAGATGAAGCAGTCGATCTTATATTTCAATATGTGCCTAATATACCCTTCTGGCCGCAATTACCTAAGCGCGATTTCCGCGAGGGGATGGTTACTCAATTCAGCGAGAACCTTCCCTGTTTAGAGTTATCTAAAGACAGGCTGATCTTTAACCCGGCCAAAAAGGAGGAGAAATTAGAGTTATTCTACGAAAGGATAATCAAAGATGACCTGGGTTATTTCAAGATCAATCCTGATTTTGCTTTGGGGTTACACCGCTTTCGCCAGAGATTAGGCAGGATTAATCTCGATACTGTTGAATATATTAAATGCCAGGTCACCGGCCCGTTTACTTTTGCCGCCAGTATTAAAGACGACAAGGGTAAAGCCCTCCTGCACGATACTGTGTTGATGCAGGCGATATTAAAAGGCCTTGCTATGAAAGCGCTCTGGCAAATAAGTTTCTTTAAGCAGTTTGCCAAAAAAATGATCATCTTTCTCGATGAGCCTTACCTGGGATGCTTCGGTTCTGCCTATACTCCGGTCAATAGGGAGGATGTAGTAAAGAACCTTACTGAGTTTACCGTTAGCCTGAAATCTCAGGATACGCTTATAGGGATTCACTGCTGCGGCAATACTGATTGGTCTATGTTTACGGAGATCAGGAGTATAGACATTATTAATTTTGACGCCATCGGGTTCTTGGATCGGTTTCTACTTTATGCCCAAGATATAAAAAGTTTTCTAGAAAGAGGAGGTATTATTTGCTGGGGCATAACTCCTACACAGGAATTTAGCGGTAAGGAGGATTCGAGATTCTTCTTGGATAAGTTGAAATACGCAATAGAACAACTAGCCAGAAAAGGGATAAGTAGAAGCTTATTGTCTGAGCGTTTATTAGTCAGTCCTGCCTGCGGCCTGGGGGCACTTGAACCGGAAAAAGCTAAAGCGATATTCGGGCTTCTCGCTAAAATTTCGCAAGAAATTAGAAGCAATTAGTCAGTTTTTTATTCTTAGCAACCTAGTTTATGTCAGCTATTTTTCTTCCCGCAACCTTTTAGGTGCTATGGAAACTCTGCTAGCGGAAATAAATTATTTGACAAATTGCTTTAATGATTATATTATAGGTAATACTTTTGTTCGTTAAAACTCAAGGAGAACATGAGAATGAGGGAGATCAGGATTCATGCCCGGGCAGGACAGGGAGCGATTACTACGGCATCCTTACTGGGTTACGTTTATTTTCTAAAAGGCATGTATCCTTATGCTTTTCCGCATTTCGGAGCTGCCCGGATGGGCGCGCCGATGAATGCCTTTGTACGCGTAGATGCCAAGCCCGTGCGTTTAAGGAGCCAGATCTATGAGCCGGATTACGTTATCGTAGTAGATGCTACGCTCATGCGCGGTTTTAAATGTTTTTCCGGGCTCAAAGAAGAAGGCATTGCCATTATCAACGAAAGAGAAGGGTTGGAGATACCCAAGATAAAACCTAAGCAGAAAGTTTTTACGGTTCCCGCCACGGAGATCGCCTTAAAAACCATAGGCCGTCCTTTAGCTAATACTACTCTATTGGGGGCTTTTGCCGCTGCTACAGCCGAGTTTGACTTGGAGTCCTTGATGGAGGCAATCAAACATCGTTTTTCGGGTAAAGCCCAAGAAGGTAATTTGCGCGCCGTAAAAGAAGGGTTTGCGTTTATAAAAGATAAATTTAAGGAGTAGAAACGATGTTTGGCCCTCTAATCGTAAAACCAGGTTCAAGCAGGAATAATAAGACCGGTTCCTGGCGCATCGAATCCAGGCCGAAGTTCTTGCAGAAAAATTGTATTGCCTGTAATATGTGCCTACTAATCTGCCCCGAGGCCTGTATAGACGGTCTTGAAAAAAATACCTATCATTGTGATTTCGATTATTGCAAAGGCTGCGGTAATTGTGCCGCGATCTGCCCGAAGAAAGACATTATTATGATCAAGGAAGAGGCAAAAGAATAAAGATGAAAGAATTTCTCGAAGGTTCTTTAGCGGTTGCCGAGATAGTCAAACTTTGTAAGCCAGGGGTTATTTCCGCCTATCCCATTACTCCCCAGACTCATATAGTGGAGGAGTTGGCTCAGTTTGTGGCTAACGGCGAGTTAGGCTCTCAATTTGTTAATGTAGAATCAGAGCACTCTGCGGCGTCGGTAGTTTTGGGTGCGGTAGCTAGCGGGGTCAGGGCTTATACCGCTACCAGCTCGCAAGGCCTCTTCTATATGGGCGAGGTGCTTTTTAATATTGCCGGGATGCGCCTTCCTTTGGTAATGACCTGCGCTAACCGGGCGATTTCTGCGCCGATCAATATCTGGAACGACCAGCAGGATTCCGTATCCCTGCGTGATTGCGGCTGGGCCCAGTTTTTCGCTGAAGATATACAGGAGGCGGTTGATTTACATTTAATCGGATATAGATTATCGGAGGATAAGTCTGTTATGCTTCCGGTAATGGTTTGTATGGACGGTTTTGCCTTGACCCACGGCATAGAAACCGTTGATCTGCCGACCCAGGAGCAAGTGGATAAATTCTTGCCTGCCTATCAGCCGCTCTATAAACTTGACCCGGCAGATCCTATGACATTAGGGGCTTTGGGTGATCCTGAGTATTATGCCGAAGGCCGTTACGCGATTCAGGAGACATTTAAAGAAACATTGGGACTCATTCCTAAAATTACTGCGGAATTTGCCGAGGTCTTTGGTCGTAACTACTCCGGGATTACGGAGGAATACCGTACCAAGGATGCGGAGCGCGTAATCGTCGCGATGGGTTCGGTCTGCGGAACGATCAAAGAAGTAATCGATGAGCTAAGGGTTAAAGGTAAAAAGGTCGGGTTGCTGAAAATTGTTTCTTACCGGCCTTTTCCGGCTCAGGCGATTTATGAGACATTAAAAAACATACCGAGGGTAGCGGTATTAGACAGGGCTTTGTCATTAGGCTCCTATGCGCCATTAGCATCCGAGGTTAAAGCTGTATTCTTCGGCAAAAAGAAGCAACCTAAGGTAATCTCGAGTTTTATCGTTGGGTTAGGGGGCAGAGATATTACCAAGGATTCGATCAAAGAGATATTCCGCTTACTGGTTAATAAGGAGAGGTCCTGCGAATTTATCGATTTAAAACCTGAGCTTTTAAAGGAGAACTATGAGTAAGCATTTATTTACCTCCGGGCATACTGCTTGTTCAGGTTGCGGCCAGGCCATGGCAGCGCGTTTGGTGATTGATGCCGCAGGCCCTAATACAATCGTAGCTAATAGTACGGGATGCTTGGAGGTTTTCTCAACTAAATACCCGGAGTCTGCCTGGGAGATCCCCTGGGTGCATTCACTATTTGAGAATTCTGCAGCTGTAGCTTCCGGGATCGAAGCAGCCCTGATTTATTTAGGTAAAAAGGATAATATTAATGTTATTGCCCAGGGAGGTGATGGCGGCAGCGCAGATATAGGTTTGCAGGCTATTTCAGGGATGTTAGAGAGAGGCCATGATATCCTCTATGTCTGTTATGATAATGAGGCTTATATGAATACCGGGGTACAGCGCAGCGGATTAACCCCTTTAGAAACCAATACTACTACCAGCCCCGTAGGTAATAATTCTTCCGGCAACTGGCGGCCTAAAAAACCGATGCCGGAGATCGCCCTGGCTCACGGTATACCCTATGTCGCGATTGCTTCCGTGGCCTTCCCTCAAGATTTGCAGCGTAAAGTAAAGAAGGCTTTATCTATCAAAGGCCCGAAATACCTCCAGATACACGTACCGTGTCCTCTGGGTTGGCGGCATGAGCCGAGTTTAACCTATCAGGTGGCAAAGTTAGCAGTAGAGACAGGGCTTTATCCCCTCATTGAATACGAAAACGGAGTATTGAGTTCCCGGAGGCAGATCAAACCGCTTCCGGTAGAGGAATATCTTAAGCCACAGGGTAGATTTAAGCATATTCTGAACAATCCTGAATTATTGAAGAAATTTCAGGAAGTAGCGGATAATAATATTAAGAAATATAACCTAAAGTTGGAGAATCAGGCAGATTAATAACAATTGATGTCAGTCCTGATTAGATTCGACTGACAGGGAATACTGAAGGAGGCGCTGGAAATGGGCAAACAGGCAAGAGCAATTGTGGAGTTAAGCTTAAAAGAGCTGGTCAAGGATTTGAATAAGGCCTATTGCGACGAATGGCTGGCGTTTTACCTTTATTGGTATATGGCACAAATAGTTTCTGGCCGGGCCTACGAAGATATGCAGGAGTTTTTGAATAAGATAGCCAAGGACGAATTAGAGCATGCGCAGGAACTAGCAGATTTAATTATAAAGTTAGGCGGCCTACCTATTGCCAACCCGATGGAACTGGAAAAGAACGCCAATACTCCCTATATAATGCCTCCTAAAAATAGCGCGGATATCAACAGGATTATCCGTATAGTAACTGAGGCAGAGGCAGGGGCAATCGAGGTCTACAATAAAATTGCCAAAAAGACCCTGGGTAAGGATAATGTTACTTATAATTTAGTAACGCACATATTATCCGAAGAGGTCTCACACGAAGAGATGTTTGAGAACCTATTAGAGAGATAAGGAGAAGAGGGATGGCCAAAGTAAGCGTAGATGCTTCAACTTGTGTAGGTTGCGGATTATGCGAGCAGTCCTGCCCGGAGGTATTCGAGGTTCAGGGTGATGGGATTGCCCACGTCAAGGCCCAGGTTTGTGCCAGCTGTAATTTGCAGGAGATAGCAGAGCAGTGCCCGGTTAATTGCATCAAGATAAGTTAGATTTAAACTCCATACCGGATTTTCTTTTTAAATCTTTGAGGAACTTATCGAAATAATCCTGTTTTTTCTGCAGGAGTAATTTTTCAGCGAATTCAGCCTTTTCTGCCTGAAAATGTTTTTCCTCCAGCGGCTTCTTTTCTTTAACTTTAATAATATAAAATCCCGTCGGCAGGCTAATCACGGTACTTGGTTGATCCTCTTTAAGGTCAAAAGCAGCTGTCCAGAAACTGTCAGAAGCGCCAACTCCTTCAATATAGCTACCGTATTTAAAAAATCCGGTAGTATCAGAAGCAAGCCCGTATTTCTTGGCTATTTCTTTAAAATCCACGGATTGGGGGTCCCTCTGGTAAGCATTCTTTAACTCCTTATAACAACTATCAATTTTTTCTTTGGCCATTTCCCGTGTTTTTTGTTTTAGAAGCCTATCCCTTACTTTATCCTTGATCTCGGCGAAATCCGGAACATGGGATTCTTTTTTCTCTTTGATCCTTAAAATATAATAGTATTTATCCGTATGGATAGCCGGGGATAATTGTCCTACCTTTAATGTGGCAATTAAATTTGAAATTTGCGGCGACCAGCCGATTCCTGGGATAGGGTCCCCCTGGGCGAATAGGCCGCTTTCTTTGGATTCCAATCCCAGCTCTTTAGCTACATTAGAAAAGCTCTCTTTTTTATTCAAGTGATTATAGATATCCTCTACTTTAGTTCTAGCGTTTTCTCTGTCTTGGTCAGCGGATATCCAGGAGAGGTATTCGATATTAAAGGAAGCCGGCTGTTTAAATTCAAAAGATTTCTTGGAGAAATATTCCTTAGTTTCTTTTTCAGAAAAATTGAGCTCCTTAGTAAAATTAGCGGGGTTGCTGGCAATATAAAAGATACTTATCTCTCCGTTCGCTTTTTGGTAGTCCTGGCGCAGTTCTTCTTCGTTTATCCGTACTCCCGAAGTGATTTTAGCATATAATTTACCGAGGATGAGATTCTGGCGGGTCTGTTCTTCGAAGATACGGGGTTGAGTGCGAAAAACATAGCGCAACATCTCCAGATAGATCCGGTTATCAAACTGATTTTTAGAGTTTTTAAAGAAAGGATAACTCTCGATTAATTCAATAACCTGGCGGTCGCTGGCGTTAATCTTAATTTTGCGGGCCTCCTCCAGCAGGATGATCCGCTGCCAGGTTTGTGATTCTAAATCCAGGTACTTCTCAATTTCCGGCAATTTATCTCCGAATTGCATAATCGCCTGGTTTCTGGTTGCCTCAAAAGCATCTTTATATTCCGACAAGGTAATGTTCCTGCCGGATATCTTACCGGCATAAGCCGATTCTTGCTTATCGCGCATCAGACTGCCTGAGCCCCAGAGCACAAACGCCGGTACGATTAATAAAGCTAAAACTACCCATACTTTTTTTGCCGTTTTTTTATTACGCAATTTTTTCAGCATAGCCTACCTCCGATTTAGGAGTTAATTATAATCGTAAATAGCTGATTTGGCAATTATAAAGTTCCATTTTTTTCTTTACAATCCTGGATTAAGTCGGTATAATAATCCGCCTGTTGATTAAGCGGCTTAACGGCCGATAAGAAAGGCGGAAGTATATGAAAGCAAAAATTTTAAAATTAGGCTTACCTAAAGGAAGCTTGCAGGAAGCGACATTCAAGATGTTCAGCAAGGCAGGGTTTAATATATATGCCTCTGAGCGCTCATATTTTCCTTCCGTCGATGATGCAGAGATCGAGCCGGTCTTGTTGCGTGCCCAGGAGATGTCCCGCTATGTCCAGGATGGCGCTTTAGACTGCGGCATAACCGGCAATGACTGGATTATGGAGAATAATTCCCAGGTAGTCAGGGTCACGGATCTCATCTACGCTAAACAAAGCCTGAATAAGGTCCGTTGGGTCCTGGCAGTACCTGCGGGTTCCGGGATTAAAACAGTCAAGGACCTGCAGGGTAAGCGTATTGCTACCGAGCTAGTGAATGTCACTAAAGGATATTTTAAGAAAAATAAAGTAGATGTAGAGGTAGAGTTTAGCTGGGGGGCTACCGAGGTCAAGGTAAGCGCAGGTTTAGCCGACGCAATCGTAGAGTTAACTGAAACTGGAAGGAGCCTGAAAGCGAATAAGTTGATTGAGATCGCCACTATCTGCGAGTCTACCACCCAATTTATCGCTAATAATAGTTCTTATAAAGATAAATGGAAGAAAGATAAGATGGAGCAGCTAGTTCTCCTGCTTAAGGGGGCTATCGCTGCGGAGGGTAAGGTTGGGCTAAAGATGAATGTGGAAAAAGCCGATCTCAATAAAGTGCTTAACCTTTTGCCGGCATTGAAGAAACCGACTATTTCCGGGCTCTCCGGGGATGATTGGGTGGCTATCGAGACGGTGATCGATGAAAAGGTGGTACGTAGACTAATCCCGGAACTGAAGAAAGCCGGGGCTCAGGGGATCATTGAATATCCTTTGAATAAAGTAATATACTGAAACGGTTAATTTGATAAGTGGTTAATCGGACTAATCAACCAATTAACAAATTAACCAAAAATAGATGGAGTAAATAAACATGCCTTGCGGTAAAAAAAGAAAAAAGAGAAAAATCAGAACCCATAAAAGGAAGAAGATGCGTCGCCGTCTTCGTCACCTCAAGAAGAGGGCCTGGGGTTAAAAAATAACCGGACGTATCATGTCGCCTAAGTTTATAAAGGGATTGCAAGGATTATTGCTTTGCCTTTTGCTATCCCTGCCTATCAATACCAAGGCCCTTGCTTTAGATCATAAGGCAAAATCCGCATTGAGCCATTACATCATGGGGGTTATGTATGATGATTTAGGGCAGATCGACCAAGCTATCCAGGAGTATAAAAAATCCCTAAGATTTGATTCTCAAAATGCGCTGGTTCATTTTGACCTTGCAGTCAGTTATCTTAAAAATAGTCAGCTTCCCAAGGCCGAGGAAGAGTTTAAATTAGCCGTGGAACTTGACCCTGGCTCAGTCGAGCCCCATGCGTTGTTGGCCCTGTTATATGCTTCTGAACATAAGGTTGAACTGGCGACGAGAGAATATGAAATTGCCCTGAAGAATGCCTCGCTTCTTGAACCTAAGAATGTGGATATCTATAAGGGATTGGGAATAATATATCTGCGGCAGAAAAAGTTTGAAGCTGCAGAAAAAACTTACCAGTTGGTATTAAGCCTTGCCCCTTTGGATCCGGAAGCGCATTTTTATTTAGGTAATATTTATCATGAGCTAAATAATAAGGATGCGGCTATCCGGCAGCTGAAAAAAACCCTGGAATTAAAGCCTGATTATGCTGATGCATTGAATTATTTAGGCTATCTTTATGTAGAGGAGAACGAGCATTTAGATAAAGCGGAGAGCATGATCAGGAAGGCTTTAGAGAAAGAACCGGATAACGGCGCCTATGTCGATAGCCTGGGGTGGCTTTATTTTAAGAGGGGAAAACTGAAAGAGGCGGTAAAAGAACTAAGCAGGGCATCAGGCCTGATGGATGATGCGGTGATCTACGACCATCTGGGGGATACTTACTTTAAACTTGGCGATACGGATAATGCAAAACTTAATTGGCAGAAGGCGTTAAAATTAGATCCTAACCCGGAGAAGATTAAAGCAAAATTGGGAAAGGTAGAATAAAAATCATTAAAAATGAAATATACCCCGACGCAGATTAAAGAACTCGAAGTAAAAGCAAAGCAGGTGCGCCGCCTGATTATCGAGATGCTCGGTAAGGCCTGTTCAGGCCATCCCGGAGGAAGTCTTTCTGCCACAGATTTAATCAGCGCCTTGTTTTTCCTGGTGATGCGCCATAACCCTCAGGACCCCGGTTGGCCGCAACGTGACAGGTTCCATATGTCTAAAGGGCACTGTTGTCCTCTTTGGTATGCGGTATTAGCAGAAACAGGTTATTTTCCTAAAGATAAACTCTGGACTTTAAGGCAACTAGGGTCAATGCTGCAAGGCCACCCGGATAGGCGGGTTCCGGGAGTAGAGGTAGCCTCAGGTTCTTTGGGGCAGGGGCTTTCCGTCGCGCTGGGGATGAGCTTGGCAGCTAAGATAGATAAAAAGGACTATCGGGTTTATTGCCTGATGGGTGACGGAGAGGTCCAGGAAGGTAATATTTGGGAGGCAGCGATGGCTGCCAGCCATTACAAGTGCGATAACCTCTGCGGGATATTAGATCATAACGGTTTTCAGATCGACGGAAAAACCAGAGAAATAATGAATCTAGAACCTTTAAAGGATAAATGGGAAGCTTTCGGTTGGCATACCATTAATATCGACGGACATAATATGCGGCAGATACTCGCTGCTTATGAAGAGGCTGAAAAAATCAAAGGCAGGCCCAGTATTATTATTGCCCGTACGATTAAGGGTAAGGGCGTTTCTTTTATGGAGAATGTAGTAGGTTTTCACGGTTGCGCTCCCAATAAAGAAGAAACGGAAAGGGCTTTAAGAGAGCTAGAATAGGCTTGACCGGTGTTTGCTAGTGTTTGTTGCGTTTAACGCAATAAACACTACGGACGCGATAGGTGCAATAAACGGCAAGGAACGTAAAATATGGCAGAGGCGTTGTATCAAAGAGATGTTTACGGCAGTACTTTAGTTGAGCTGGGTAAGCAGAATAAGGATTTAGTGGTTTTAGACGCGGACCTTTCCAGCTCGACCAGGACCCGGCTTTTTGCTATGGAGTTCCCCGAGAGGTTTTTTAACTTCGGGGTGGCGGAGCAGAATATGATGGCTACCTCCGTCGGCTTGGCCAGTTGCGGCAAAATAGTTTTTGTTTCCTCTTTTGCCATATTTGCTACTGGCAGGGCCTGGGAGCAGATCAGGAATGGCGTTGCCTATAATAATTTCAATATTAAAATTGTGGCTTCGCATGCCGGCATTACTGTCGGTCCTGATGGTTCCAGCCATCAGGCATTAGAGGATATATCATTGATGCGGGTTATCCCGAATATGAATATTATCGTGCCTTGTGATGGTCCGCAGGCCCGCCAGGCAGTGTTAGCTGCGGCAGAGACCCCCGGGCCATTTTATATCCGGTTAGGCAGGGTTAAATGCGCTACGATAGAAAATAAAGGTGAGTTTAAAATAGGCAAGGCCCAGGTTTTAGCCGAGGGTAACGACATCGCGATTATTGCCTGCGGGATTATGGTTCCCGAGGCAATTACTGCGATGAGAGCCTTACTGGCTCAGGGAGTTAAAACGCGGTTAATTAATATGCATACTGTAAAACCTTTGGATAAAGATTGCGTATTAAAGGCTGCCAGGGAGACTAAGGGTATTGTTGTTTGTGAAGAGCATACAGTTATCGGCGGACTGGCATCTGCTATCGATGAGGTAGTGTCCGAGAACCTCCCGACTAAAGTTTTACGGATAGGCATAAGAAATAGATATGGTCAGTCCGGAGACCCGCAGGATCTTCTGAAAGAATATAACCTCACCAGTAAAGATATAGAGAAAGCAGCTTTAGCGATTGTTGCCTAACGTAAGTGAGCCCGCAATTGATCCTTAATTCCTACGCTAAATTAAACCTCTATCTGGCTGTCCTGAATAAACGCCGGGATCATTACCATAATCTGGCTACTATTTTTGAAAGAATAAGCCTCGCTGACCGGATTACCTTAAAGTCCCGTCCGGACCCTAAGATAAAGATAATTACTGATTCTTCCTGTATCCCGCGGGATGGTGTTAATTTGGCCTGGCGTGCCGCTGCCTTATTGCAGGATATCTTTAATCTAAAATGCGGGGTAGAGATTAAGATTCAGAAACGTATACCAGTCGGCAGCGGAATGGGGGGAGGTTCCAGCAATGCTGCCTGCGTACTTATAGGCTTAAATAAACTCTGGAAGTTAAGGCTTAGCCAGAAGATACTTACGAGCCTGGCGGGAAAAATAGGCAGCGATGTGCCATTTTTTATTCATAATTGCGCCTTTGCCCAAGGCTCATTGCGGGGGGATCGGATCAGGCCTTTAAGACAGCTTGCCGGCCTAAAGCTTTGGCATATCGTGGTTATGCCTAAAATAAAAGTTTCTACCCCGCTAATATACAAAAAATGGGATGAGTATTCTAAGTTGACAAAGCCTACCTGCGGTGTTAAAATATTAACTTCAGCGTTGAGAAAAAGGGACCTTTCTTTACTTGGCGGTTTGCTATTTAACAGTTTAGAGCAAGTAACTTTAAAACTTTATCCTGAGGTAGAAAGAATTAAAAAAACGCTTCTAAGAGAGGGCCTGCAATCAATCTTGATGTCCGGGAGTGGTCCGGCAGTATTCGGGATTCTTCCTTCGAGAAAGGAGGCAGTATCTTTATCTAGGCAACTGAGGATAAAACACCGTTCTTGGCAGTTTTTTGTTGCGCATACAATTTGAGGGTAGACAACAAGGAGGTGGGTCTATGGAAATAACCGAAGTGAGGATATTCTTGAAGGACTCTCCGGATAAAAAATTAAAGGCATATGCGACAGTCACATTCGATAATGCCTTTGTGGTGAGGAATATAAAGGTGATTGAAGGGACCAGCGGTTTATTTATCGCCATGCCCTCCCGTAAAATAAAGCAACCATGCCCCAAGTGCGGGTTTAAGAATGAATTACGCAGCAAGTACTGTAATCAATGCGCTGCCCAGCTTCCTTTAGTTTCTAAGCCGGCAGGACAGGATACTACCGCTAATTCCCAGTTAGAGCATAAAGACATTGCCCATCCTATAACGCAGTCTTTCAGGGAGTATTTGCAAAAAAGAGTCTTAGAAGCATACGAGCAGGAGAGGATAAAGGGCCCCAGCAGTCTATAGGAGAAAGAGTTATCGGCGTTAGATAGGCGGATTTCTCCGGAATTATTTAGTAGCCAACGACGATAATTTTGCCCGGTAGTGTAATGGTAGCACATCAGAATTTTGAGTCTAGGTAGCGGATTATAGCGAAATCCCGCCCTCCCGGATATCTTAATAGGTACAGCGGGAGGGTCTGACTAAAGATTATAGATATAACTTGGGATGTCGTCCAATGGTAGGACACGAGAATTTTTGAGCCGCCGTCTTTTTACAGGTAGATGGCGAAATCCCGCTCGCGGCTGTAATATATAGAAGCGGGAGGGTCGAGCCGATGTCTGCCCGGTAGTGTAATGGTAGCACATCAGAATTTGGGTCTGACTGTTGAGGTTCGAATCCTCACCGGGCAACCATTGTTGACAACTATCCGAAACCGGATATTCTTGTTAGATTTTTGTAGTTTTTGTGTCTATTATAGATAGAAAGAGAGAAATTTCCAAGATTATTGAATTCATAGCTGTAGGAAGGGGGTTCTGAATGAGCAACTTTATACATGGCGATAATCTAGAACATAAGATTCGGGCCGAAAGAAATGCTAGAAATAAAAAATTGCTATGCGAAATCAAGAATAAATATTTACAATGGAAACAAGACAATATGAAATTAACGGGCACGTCCGATGCAGATATAAGAAATAAAGTTAAGCTGTTAAATGAATACAAAGCGTTTATTAACCAGCCACGATTTAAGAAAGAGGCCGGTAATCGGTATGGTTTTACCTCTCAGTCGCAATTGCACTCTTCAGTTTTAGAGGAGTTTATGTTTTATCTGTTTAAAGATTTAAAGAAACTTGCAAATAAACATATTAATTGGGGCAGAACTAAGGCGTATACCAATTTATATTTTGCACCACCGAGCATCGATAAATTAGAAGAAAGCTCTAATATTGTGATTAATGTTAAAGATCAGGACTTTTCTATTTCCAAGGAAATAATTCTAAAGTCGAGAGTATCAAATAATGAAAATTGGCAAGAGAGTGCGATATATGTCCCTATAGTATCCATAGAATGTAAAACCTATCTTGATAAGACGATGTACGAAGGCTCTGTGTCTACAGCAGAAAAGATTAAAAGGGGCAATCCTTATTGCATCTTCTTAATCGTTACAGAAACTTATGAAGTAAGTCTAGATGTTGATCCAAAATATTCTTTAATTGATCAGATATACGTATTGAGAAAAGATGACGGAAAGAACCCAATTTACGATGATGTCGTATGCGATTTATTTAAATTTGTTGATTCTCATATAAATTCAGACTGGTATAATATAGAGAATAAGATTAAGAGGGGCAAGATGATATGAACGATGCAATATTAGATACAATAAAAACTAGCTATTATGATAACAAGTTCTTAAATCGAGAAAGAAAAGTAAAGGAACGAGATAAGAAAGAGAAAATTCGCGGAGGGACAAAAGACCTAAAAGGTATAAAACATCCTATAGACTTCGTCGATACCTCTGCTCTTGTAAATAAAATTGTTTGCGGTGATAGCGAAGTAATTTTGAAAGATTATCCTGATAACTTTGTCGATATTATCATCACGTCTCCACCATATAATTTTGGGCTTGATTATAAAGACGATAAAAATAACGATTCTATAAAATGGAAAGATTATTTTGATAAATTAAATTCAACTTGGAAAGAGTGCGTCAGAATTTTAAAGCCTAGCGGTAGGCTTTGTGTGAATGTGCAGCCATTATTCTCAGATTACGTACCGACGCACCATATTATTTCGAAACAATTATTGGACCTAGGAATGCTGTGGAAAGGAGAAATTCTTTGGGAAAAAAATAATTACAATTGTAAATATACTGCTTGGGGTAGCTGGAACAGTCCAAGTATGCCATATTTAAAATATACATGGGAGTTTATTGAAATCTTTTGTAAAGAAACACATAAAAAAGAAGGGCTTAAGTCGAAAATTGATATAACAGGTAATGAATTTAAGAAATGGGTTTATGCCAAATGGGATATTGCTCCAGAGCATAATATGAAAGAATTTAAACACCCCGCCATGTTTCCGGAAAAATTGGTGGATAGATTATTAAAACTATTTAGCTATCAAGAAGATATTGTATTAGATCCCTTCAACGGTGTTGGAACTACTACTTTAGTGGCCTTCAAGTCAAAAAGAAATTATATAGGCATTGATATTTCGAAAGAATATTGTGAGATTGCAAAAAAAAGAATAAAAAGAGTACCGCCGTCACTTTTTTAACGGTCTTTACTAGGGTTAGTTATATAAATATATATACCCGCCTTTACCGCGGCGAATGGTCATTTTGATAATTAACTGGCAATATTGATGTTGTAGGGCGCGGCTGGCGACAACTCCGGGCAATAGATTGTCAGTTAAATTAGTCTATAGGACGATTTCTCGCATAGCTCGAAATCGAATCCACACGTCCCAACCAATTTAGATACGCAGTCAGAACCTAAAAGGACACTTAACCTATGAATAAAAATATAGCTTGCGTAATATTAGCCGCGGGTAAAAGCACGCGGATGAAATCCGGCCTCCCTAAAGTTATACATCCTATCTGCGGCAGGCCAATGGTAGGTTATGTTTCGGATTTAATCAATGAACTAAAGATTAACCGTTCGATATTTATTCTAGGACATAAACATCAAGAGGTATCCAGATTTCTTCCTGATGGAGCAAAAGTTATTATCCAGCAAAGACTTATAGGAACAGCAGATGCCGTAAAACAATCTGCGAAGCTGCTGAGGGATTTTCAAGGAACGCTATTAGTCCTTTATGCTGATACGCCGTTACTTAAGAAAGAGACAGTAAAAAAATTAATCCGTTACCATATTGACAATAACCTTGACGCTACAATCCTGACTGCCCGCCTGGAAAATCCTGCGGGTTATGGCAGGGTCTTAAGAGATAAATACTCCAGTATTTCCGGGATAATCGAGGAGAAGGATGCGGATGCTTTTCAAAAGGAGATTAAGGAGATTAATACCGGTATCGCTTGTTTTAATAAGAGGAAGCTATTTGCCGCCTTGGACCATGTCAAGCCGGACAACCGCAAAAAAGAATATTATCTCACGGATATCATTTCCATACTCTATAGAGACGGCGGGTTAGTAGATAGCGTAAAGATTACCGATATCGACGAAGCTTTGGGTATTAATACGCGGTTAGACTTAGCTAAGGCTAATAGGATCATGCAGGAAAGGATTAATGCCGGCTTCATGCAAAAAGGCGTTTCTATTGTCGATCCCGGAAGCGTATTTATCAGTTTCGGTACCAAAATCGGCAAAGATACCACGATTTACCCCTTTACAGTTATCGAAAGGGATGTTAGAATTGGGAAGCGTTGTCTTATTGGGCCCTTTGCTCACCTGAGGGAGGGCACGGTTTTGGAGGATGAAGTATTATTGGGTAATTTCTTGGAAGCGGTGCGCTCTAAGATCGGCCGCAAGACCTGGGTGAAACATTTTAGTTATATCGGTGACAGCAGGATCGGCCGTCAGGTAAATATCGGCGCCGGGACAGTTACTGCTAATTTTGACGGTCGCCAAAAAAACATCAC
>Ga0172370_10000908_pt1 | contig 45804 bp, 46 predicted proteins | sample LakKiv5m_FD_114538 | JGI IMG/M metagenome (GOLD analysis project Ga0172370, IMG submission 114538) | Freshwater microbial communities from Kabuno Bay, South-Kivu, Congo - kab_022012_11.5m | ecosystem: Environmental > Aquatic > Freshwater > Lake | place: Democratic Republic of the Congo...
AGCCTCGACATCGAGCGTGGGGACACCGTGCTCTTCGCCGATCCGGTGGATATCGATGACATCATCTGGACTGGCGCGCTGCCGTCGCCCCTTGATCTCGCCGCCCAGGCGGGGATCGAGCGGAGCGCCCCGCGCTCCGCCCTGCGCGCGCTCGTCGGGCGCGCCACGCGCGCCAGCGACCCGATCTACATCCTGCCGCCCTATCGGGCCGATCATGCTGTGTATTTGGGCGAGCTTTTTGGCGCGGAGACGAGCGCGCCAGGTGCCGCGCTCGCGCAGAGCCCCGCGTTCGCGCGGCACATCGATCCTCGCGTCATCCAGTCGATCGTTGAGCTGCGCGAAATCAAAGACGCCGAAGAGATCGCCGAAATCGAAAAGGCCGTGGCGCTCACCGCAGAGATTCACCGGGACATTCTAAGGGACCTTCGCCCCGGCTGGACGGAGAAGCGCGCTGCCGACCATGTGCTGTCGTGCGCCGCCGCTCGAGGCTGCGAACTCAGTTTTTCGACTATCGCGACCTGCAGGGGAGAAGTCCTCCACAACGCGCCCACGGAGTACGCCGCCACCGAACGCGATACATTTCTTCTGGACGCTGGAGCCGAGGCTCCCTCCGGCTACGCGGGAGATCTGACGACCTCATTCCCGGTAGGCACGCGCTTCGGCCCTCGCTCGAGGGACATCTATCTGGTGCTCCAGCGCGCCTTCGCGGTCGCGACCGCATCTCTCGGCCCAGGCGTACACTTCATCGATGCGCATCGGAAGGCTGCCATCGCGATCGCCGAGGGGCTCACCGCGCTCGGAATCATGCGCGGAGATCCGCGGGAAGCGGTCGAGGCCGGCGCCCACGCGCTCTTCTTTCCACATGGGCTCGGGCACCAGATCGGTCTCGATGTGCACGACATGGAGGCGCTCGGCGAAGATATTGTGGGGTACGGCGATGAGCTCAGCCGCAGCGCGCAGTTTGGCCTCAGATCGCTTCGCCTCGCGAAAACGCTGAAGCCTGGAATGGTGCACTCGGTGGAGCCGGGCATCTACTTTATTCCTCAGCTCGCGCAAAAGTGGCGCGCCGAACGGATTTGCACAACATTCATTAATTATGATACAATTGACTCATGGATGGCTGTCCGCGGCCTGCGCATCGAAGAGGACTGGTGCGTCACCGAAGGTGGCGCGCGTCGGCTCGGACCGGCATTCAATAAAAGTGCAGACGCTCTCGAGAGCGCAAGGTCAACAATATGAAAACTGTATTTATATCAGCGTTCCTTGAAGACGCGATTGTGGTCAAGACGATGCTGGAATCCGCTGGTATACCCGCTGAGATGCTCTCGGATCAAATGCTCGATGTAAATCCATTCTACTCGATCGAGCCTAAAGGCGCGAAGGTCATTGTGCCCGACAGCGCCGAGCAGGACGCCCGCGCGATTGTCGAGAATTTCAAGGAGCACAAGCGGGCGGCGCAATAGTATTCTCCAATCTGGGAGCGCTGTGTGAAGAGAAAGCTTCTGGTTCCGATTCTGGTCGTCTTCGCGACCATACTCACGGTTGCCTCCTCGTTCTATTTTCTCAATGTGTACATCGATAAGAAAAACGCCGATACGCTCGACCACGCGCTGAAGAGCCTCATCGATCTGCAGGCGTCCGCGGTCTACAATGGATATTTCGCCTGGACGAAGATCTACGACCTGGCCGCGCAGGGCAATCTCGCGGGAGCCTACGACCTCGCCAAGGATATCACCAATGTATTTCCGCTCATCGATTCAGTCGAGATCGATCAGGGAACTCCGCCTCCCGAGAACTACATGGTCACGCTCGATGGCGAGCTGCTGCGGATTGAGTACGCGATCCGCGACGACGATGAGGTGAACACCGCCCCCAACGCCTACGCGGTGACCATCATTCAGGCGAGAAAACTTCTCAACTTCATTGCCCCCAATGAGTATAGAATCGATACGGCGAAGGGGCGAAAGAGCGCCTACGGCATTCCCATCGTCGAGCAAGCGACCCTTTTCAGCGCCACGAACATTTTGATTATCTGCGTTATAAGCATTCTGATTATCTGGATACTCCTGCAGCAGTACTATAGAAAGTCGGATTTTTTCCTCGATACGCGCGGACTCGAATCGATCATCTACCTCTTCGAGCAGACCGAGAAGGCCTCCGCCAGTCACTCGCGTAATGTCGCGATTCTCGCGCTGTTCGTCGGAAAATTGCTCAAATTTTCCGGAAAGCGTCTCAAGAATCTCTACGTGGCCGCGCTGCTGCACGACATCGGGAAGATCGGCGTTCCCACCAACATCATCACCAAGACAGGAAAGCTCGACTCCCGCGAGTTCACTCAGATGAAGCAGCATCCAGTGATTTCAGCGCGCATTCTCAACAGCTTCAAGGAGTTCGACCGGCTCAGCGACATCGTGCTCCACCACCATGAGCGCGAGGATGGCTCGGGTTACCCCGAAGGGCTCAAGGGCAAGGACATTCCCCTCGAGTCCAAGATCATCGCCGTGGTCGATGTGTTCGAGGCTCTCGTGGGCGAACGCCCATACCGCAATCCAATCCACCCCTCGAGCGCTTTCGAAAAGATGAAGCAAATGCCCCTCGATCAGCACATCGTCGCGATCCTCGTCGAGCACTACGGCGAGCTCGGCAGTTTCAAGCCTCCCAAATGGGTGCTCTCCTACAGCCCCTGGATGTTCTCCGCCTGATCGGGTTGAGCCGCATGAACCGCACACTCGCCTTAAAAGTGCGAGGCGCTCCGTCCGTTGGCGCCTTTTTTTGAGCCGTCGGCATTTCTGTAGGGGTTTTTCAAATTCTTTTTTATCGCGTGGTACGCTCCGCACGCCTCGTAGTAGCGCTCTGGATCCTTGAAGCTTGAAAATTCATCGCAACGGAAGAGTTCGAGGAGAGTAGGGAAACGCGCGTCGGAGATGAGCTCGCGCGTCTTCTGGACAGGGAGCACGGGCAGGGCGGCGGGCATCATGTGGTAGCGGATCAAGAATGCGACATTTTCCCGCATCTGCGCGGGGACGCCGAGCCTCGTCATGAACCTGACCGCTCGCGCCGCGCCGAGTTCCGCGTGTTTGTCGAAGCGCCTCCCCTCGCGGCTCTGGGATTCAGGCTTGCCGATGTCGTGGAGCAGCAGGGCGAGCGAGAGCGTCAGGTCACGGTCCTTGCGGTACGAGAAGGTCTGCATGGTGTGGATCCAGCCGTTTCCCTCCGGATGGAATTCCTTGGAGTGATCGACGTCGTCGAGCTGGGCGAGCTCGGACCACTCTTTCGCGATGAATCCGCGCCGCTTGAGAAATTCGAAGCCCGACGCTGGATGCGGCCCCGCGAGAATGCCAAGGATGAGATCGCGCTGATAGTGTGGCGAGGGCGCGCTGGGAAGTTCGATCGCCTGAGCGGGCGGCAGTGGCTCTTCAGAGAAGGTTGAGAGGAGGGCCGCGTCGAAGAGCGCGCGGTCAGCGTTCGAAAAGCGAGGGGCGAGGGCACGGTCGCGATCGCGTTTGCGGTCGCGGAGCATTTCGTAGATTCCGCCTCGATCAAAAAAGGTGCCGAGCCTGGTGTCGCGGCAAAAATTGAGCCAGGGACCTCCGAGGTCGTCTTCGCCGAGGCGCTCCACACAGAGAAAGCGGGCATCTCCGTACGACGCGTCGGCGTAGGGCAGCCCGGAGAATTCCAGATCCTTGAAGATCCGCGCCAGGTCGATGACCGTACACTGCGCCGCGATGAGTCTGAAGGGGCGCGGAGGTTCGTCGAAGTACGCGTCGATGGCGGTGATTCCATACTCGAGAAAGGGTATCTCCGCGTCGCGTAGCTGTTGGTCCAGCTCGCTCATTTTCCTGTCGTGTGGGGTACCGCGGTGAGCAGCATGCTGAAAAGCTCAGCCTTCGTGTCGATGCCGAGAAGGAGCTCGCGCGCCTCTCCTCCTGCCGAGTAATGAAGGGTGATGACGGTGAAGGGCGGACTGAAGAGAAAATCGAAGAAGTGCTTCTTCGGCAACTCGAGGTTGGCGATCGCGCCCAGCGAGAGTATTGTGTCTTCGAGCGGTTCTTTGCTGACTTTGGGCGCGGACATCTTGAAGAGCGACTGGAACCAGTTCTCTCCGGGCGTGGGCCTGAAGCGGACACTCGATTCGGTGAGCACGAGGAGCCCCCACTCGCCCTGGGACTTCTTGGAATTGAAGTGCTGGCACATGGTCCTCGACAGTATTTTCTCTCCGATCTCTTTCTCGAAGTCGGACCAAAACGCCTCTACATCGGATTGCATCATGGCTCTTCCCTCATTTGATATCGCTCTACTATAGCGCGAATCGAGATATTGCGCATCCACGGCGCAAGCCAATGTTCTGGTGTGAAATCTGGAAAGATGATACCTTCCTCACATGAGTGAAATGCGCGGGGTGGTCGCTGGAATTTCCTACTCGGCGATTTTTGGATTCTCGTTTCTCATGACGAAGGAGACGCTGGGGGTGCTTGGTCCGATGGAGCTCCTCGCCTCGCGCTTTCTCATCGCCGCGCTCCTCATGAGCGCGCTGGCGCTGCTTGGGGTGATCAAGGTCGATTTTCGGCGCAAGAATCTCAGACTGCTCGCGCTCATGTGCGCGGTGCAGCCGGTTGCCTACTTTATCTTCGAGACCTATGGAGTGGCGAACGCGGCGACGAATGTCGCGGGCATCATTCTCGGCGCTCTCCCCGCGGGCGTCGCGATTATGGGCGCGCTCGTGCTCGACGAGCGGCTGAGCGGAATTCAGATCACGGGGCTCGCGATGTCGATCCTCGGCGTGGGACTCGTGGCGCTCTTCGGCCAGGCGGGCGCGTCCGAAACCAAGGCAATCGGCATTCTCTTTTTGACAGGCTCCATGCTGAGCGCGGTGGTCTTCAATATCGCCAGCAAAAAGGCTTCGGCCACCTACACCGCCACCGAGAGAACCTTCGCGATGATGTGGTCGGGCGCGGTCTGCTTCGGTGTGCCCGCCCTCATTCAGAATCTGATCGGGAAGGGACATATGCATATGATGCTGAGCGGCGGCGCGGCAGCGGCGGGGGCATGGGGCGGGATTCTCTACCTCGGTGTGCTCTCGTCCGTGGGCGCCTTCTTTCTGATCAATTACTCGCTCACCTATCTCAAGGCGTCGCAATCGGCGGTGTTTACGAATCTGGTGACGGTCATCACGGTGCTGGCGGGAGTCTTCATTCGGCACGAGGCCTTCTCCTGGGGACAGGGTCTCAGCGTGTTTCTCATTGTGCTCGGTGTCGCGGTCGCGAACTCATCGATCAGGGTTGCGGCCGGAAGACGGCGCGCGCTCTCATGAAGGAGCGACCGCAAGTGGATATGCCTGCGTTCTACGATGTGCACTGCCACCTCATGAATCTCTCGCACCCGGCTTTTGTCTCCATCATTGAATCGATGCGGCACCGTCCCCGCGAGGTGATCTATTCGCAGCTCGCATCCTTCGACTACCTCGCCTCATCGCTGTTGAAGAGGGGAGGCGAACACCTGCGCAACCTCCTCGCCGTGATGGACAACGATTGCGCCGATATCCTCTTTCTGATGGAGGACGATCTCGCCGGGCAGTTCAGCGTTTCCAAGGGAAACAGAGCGTTCAAAGAGGAGCCGCCGCTGCGGGATGGCGTCTTCCACATGGCCGGCCAGGAATTCTCTTCGATCGTGCTGACGCCGCTCGTGATGGATTTTTCCACGCCGGCGTCGCTCACCCCCGACACCTACTACAAGCGCCCGCCCCGGAAACCCATCGACGCGCAGATCATCGACGTGATGTACGCGATCCGCAAGTACGTCGAGGCGAGGCCTGAGGGGATGCTCCGCGTGTATCCTTTTTTAGGTGTCAACACGAAAAACCACAGCCTTGAGGGGCTTGCGCGCTTTCTCGATACTTGGTTTTCGAAGTATACGCGGGATGAGGCGGTCCTCGAACGGCGTTTCCGGGCGGCGGCACGCCACGGTACGGAAATAGAGGCTCAGGATTTTGGGCTCTTCGCCGGCATAAAGCTCTATCCTCCCCTCGGCTTCGATCCGTGGCCGGACGATCCCGAAGAGCGTGAGAAGGTCGATCTGCTCTATAGCTTCGCCGAATCACGGCGGATTCCCATTACGACTCACTGCGATGATCAGGGCTACCGCATTCTCAGTCTCGAAGAATCGCTACTCTACACCGCCCCTTCGAGGTATGAGGCTGCCCTCGAGCAGCACCCGGACCTCGTGCTCAACTTCGCGCACATGGGCAAGCGGCATATCCGCGCGATACGCGGGAAGGAGCAGGCGGATTGGCGCAAGGAAATATTCGACTTCATCCGCCGGTATCCCAATGTCTACACGGATTTTTCGTTTGTCGGCGTGGAGCCGCAGTTCTACGAGGAGCTGGCAAAGGTGCTCGCCGATTTGGATCCAGATGACGCCAGAAATATTGCGCGAAAGATTCTGTTCGGGTCGGATTTCAGCATCAATCTCCTCAAAATCCGCTCGTACAGAGATTATATGGAATATTTTTCGCAGGGGCCTCTGGCCGATGAGCTCAAGCTCAGTTTCTGCGCGCGGAATCCGAGGAATTTCCTTTTTGGAGAAAGGTGAGGGGGCGCGCTGAGTCCTTCAGAATCGCGCGAACGATCCACGATGCCATGAAGTGGCCCGCGGTCTGCGGCACGAAGGGTGCTGAACCTTGAATGCCGCGCTGGCCCTCGCGGGGGACAGGCTTGACGGCAGGCTCATCCGACCAGACGACGGGGAAATCAAGGGGCACGCCGAGCTTCGTGAGCTTTTGACGCACGGAGCGCGTGAGCGGACAGCCTTTCGCGTTCTCCATCCTGCCGATTCTGAGTCGCTCAGGCATGAGTCTGCCCGCGGTGCCCATCGACGCGATGAACGGGAGATTTCGGCCCCTGAGCGCCGCGATGAGGCTCACCTTTGGGCTGAGCGAATCGACGCAGTCGGCGTGGATGGAGCAATCCTCCGCGATGGCGCTGGGCGCGGTCTCGAAGGTGAAAAAAATTCTGTCCGCCACGATGTCGATGCCGGGGTTGATGCCCCGTGCGGCGTCGATGAAGGCGTCGGTCTTGAGCTGACCGACATTTCGCGCGTCGCCGAAGGCGAGCCTGTTGAGGTTGGAGGTTTCGACGATGTCGAAATCGACGACGTGGAGGTGGCCTACACCTGCGCGGACGAGGTCGAGGGCACAGGCGGCGCCCACTCCCCCAAGGCCATACACCGCGACGCGCGCCGCTTCGAGGGCGCGGAGTCCCGATTCTCCCACAATGATCCCCGTTCGGTCCCGGAAGCTTGCGTGCGCGGATGCGCCGGCTTCGCGCTCCGCTGGCGTTTGTGGTTCCAACATTCAGACTCCCCTGATCTCTTGCGCGCCACCTGCGCCAGCCGCGTCGCTCATTTGAGCCGCACTGCTCATTTTGGCTCCGTCCTCCGCGCCAGCCGCATCGGCGGATTTCATTCCATCGAGAAGATAGGCGTCTCCGAAGTTTCGCTCAAGCACCGGAAGTAGCGCGCCCAGGTCCATCTCGAGCACTGTCGCCATCTTGGCCACCACCGCGACGATGTCTTCGCGCCTCGACCATGGAGCTCCGTGGGGAGGCTGCCAGGGCGCGTCGGTCTCGGAGAGTATCCGCGAGCGCGGAAGGCCTCGGAGCGACTCGATGGCGTGGCGCGAATCGCGAAGGATGGGCGTGCCGAATGAAAAATACGCGTTGATCCCCTTTTTGAGGAACATGCGCGCCTCCTCGAGCCTGCCGGGCCAGCAGTGGAAGATCGTCGCGGGTACAGCCGCGAGCTCTCTGCCATACCCCATGAAGATATCTGTCGCCTTTCTCGTGTGCACGACGAGAGGAAGCCCGGCGCTCGCGGCGAGGCGAACCTGGAAGAGGAAGGCCTCGGTCTGCGCGCGTATCGCTGTCGGCTCTCTCGTCGCGATGGCGCGATCGCCAAAAAAGTCGAAGCCTGCCTCGCCAACGAAACCGATCTTGTGCGCGGTGCAGAGCGACGACAGGAATGCCGCGTTCCGCATGTCCGGATTCTGCGGATGGATGCCGAAACCCGCGATAGTCTGAGGCAGCTCGCGCCGCAGTTCCTCGCTTCGCGCAAACTCTTCCGGATCGTGAGAGACCACGGCCGCTTGCCACGAGAAGGGCAGGGGCGTCGAGGTAAAGCTGTGCTCTCGCTCCTCGAGGTCGACGAGGTGGAGGTGCGCGTCGCAGTACATGGATCCATTGTGCGGTTCCGTACCTGACAGGTCAATGCGCGGGCAAGCGCGCCCGCCTGCTTTTCTGCCCTGGAACGCGCCGAATGGCGTAGCGTTGCGCCGCGCCGGGTCGCATCGCGCTCAATCTGCCGCTTCGCCCCCACATCACAAAAAAAAGTGAAATTTGTATCGATTGCCACTTGCAAAATAAAAGGTCTCGTAATATATTATGTATAGCAAGATATTCTTGCAAAGGAGAAGAGCATGGAATCGATCCTGTTGGATGCGAGGCGCCTGTGGCGCTCAATCCTGGACCTGGCGCATGCGCGACGCGATGCGCATGCTCTGTCGGAAAGCTTACGAGGAGGGAGAGCTATGAATTCCTATCGGAGAATCGGAGAGCGTGTGGTGAGAGATGTGTATGGCCGAGAGGATCTCATCGACATCTACTCGGGCAGAGAAGCCTTCGAGATGCACAAAAAATTTTCTTTCAACAAGATGCCACCTCTCTGAGCGTCATCGCGCGACGAAACACGCCGGTTCGGCGTTTCGAAAAAGTATTGCCCTCCAGGCGCGCGATTATTACCATGGCGGGCGCGGCATCCCGTGCTAAAAAGGTGCTGCGCCGCGCCGCATTGCGTGCTACGCTGCAAAGCAGAAAGGAAGTGTGCGATGGGAGCGGCTGAGGAACTGTACGAAAAGTGGAAGAGCCAGTTCAGGAAGGGCTTTCTTGAGCTCTGCGTGCTAGAGCTGCTCTCCGCGAGCGGCAGGAGCTATGGGCTCGCGATCATGGAACAGCTCAATCGCGCCGGAGTGGATGTCAGCGAGGGTACGCTGTACCCTCTCCTCATGCGCATGACCAAGGACGAGACCGTGGAAGCGCAGTGGGAGACACCGGAAGTGGGGCATCCCCGAAAATATTACGTAATTACCCTGCATGGACGTTACCTCCTCGCGCACATGAAAGAAGAGTATAAGAAGAGCGAGGAAGCGCGGCAGATATTGGAGACGGGAGGGCAGAGAGTATGACCCGCAGTGAGTATATCGACATATTGACCCATCGCATGCAGGGCATCGATGAAGCGTCGCTCCAGGATATCATCCTCGAGATCGAAGACCACATCGATGGCCTCGAGCGCGAACACCCGGAGAAGAGCTCGGAGGAGATCGTTCAAACGTTGGAGTCGCCGGAATCGCTCGCCGACAGTCTGAGGGCGGCGGCGGATCTGGGACCCTTCGTCGAAGCTTCTAGCGAAGAACCGCGCGACGAAAAGGGTGGCTCCCGGGAAGATGGCCCGCACGGCGCAGCCACGGAGGACAGGGCGAACGACACGCGCAGCGCGCATGGAGATCACGCGCGGGAAGGGACAGGCGCGAAATTCTCCGGAAGGAAAATGCACATCACGATCGACGACGCCGAGCTCCACGAGGCCATCAAGAAGGCCTTCGACATCGCGAAAATATTCAGCCGGAGACAGAGAGAGGGAGATGGGGAATCCTTTGGCGACATGTTCGCCAATGCGTTCAACCTCGGCGACATGAAGTTTTCGAACGCCCGGAGGGTTTCGCTCAGGGCGCGGTCCGCGGATATTGAAGTTCTCTTTTCGAACGATCGGCTCTCTATAGAGACGCCTGGAGAAGAAAAGCCGCATCTGCGTTTGGACTATTCGAGCGAGGCGGCGCTCAAGATCTCCGTACCCTTGGGCGTTTCCGAGCCTGACCGAATCGTGCTGCGCGTTCCCGCGTCGGTCGAAGACATTGAAATCTCGACGATGTCGGGGGATGTGCGCGTGCTCGACCGGGTGGGTCCGCTCGCGGTGTCGACCGCGTCCGGGGATATCAGCGTCGACGCCTGCGACGGCGACCTGCAGGCGAAATCCGCTTCGGGCCAAATCTCGATCGGCGAGTGCCGCGAAGATGTCAGGGTGTCGACCGCTTCCGGCGACATCGAGATACGCGTGGAGGAGATGTGCAACTCCATCGAGGCTTCAAGCGCGTCTGGCGACATTTCGCTTCGTTATCCTGAAGGGTGGGACGCCACGGTGAGCGTTTCGACCGTCTCGGGCGACATCGATCATGACGCGGTTCCGGAGGGCAGGAGTTCGATCAGGATAGGAAGCGGGCTCGTGCCGGCGAGGCTCTCTACGGTCTCCGGCGACATTGTCGTTCGCAAGGAATAGGCGACATCGCGGTCCGCAATGAGCAGTCGACGCCGCATATAATTCCTTATCATATATAAGCGCGGCAGGGCTCACCTATTGGGCGAGTCCTGCCGCGCTTCTTCACTTTTGTTCACTCAATCATTCATTCAATGCTCAGAGATACCCCAGCTTTTTCGCCTGTGCCGTGAGCTCTTCGCGGAATTTGGGGTGCGCCACGGAGATGAGCTCCTTCGCGCGCTCGCGCACGGTCTTGCCGCGCAGCCTCGCGATGCCGAACTCGGTCACCACGTTGTCTACGAGGCTCCGGTGGAGCGTCACAGCCGAGCCCTCGGCGAGCACGGGGGAGATCGTCGACAGCGTGCCGTTCTTCGCGGTGCTGTAGCAGGCGATGATGCTCTTGCCCTTGCCGTCGAACCCTTCGACCGCGCCCTCGGCGGTGTCGGACTGACCGCCAGTCCCCGAGTACTGGAGCGGCCCGAGGCTCTCGCTCGCCACCTGGCCCGTGAGGTCGACGCTGAGGCAGGTATTGATCGAGACCATCTTCGAGTTCTGGGCCACCACCGCGGGGCTGTTGACCCACTTGCCGCGCTGGAACTCCACGCCGACATTGTCGTCGAGCCAGTCGTAGAGCTTGCGCGAGCCCATCGCGAAAGTAGCGACGACCTTGCCCTTGTGGAAGGCTTTGGCGCTGTTGGTGATAACGCCCATCTCGTAGAGTTCCATCACGGAGTCGACGATCATCTCGGTGTGCACGCCGAGGTCCTTTTTGTCGCGAAGGGCGAGGGCGGCGGCGTTCGGAATCCCCCCGATGCCGAGCTGAATGGTTGAGCCGTCTTCGATGAGCTCGCCGATGTACTTGCCGATCGTGAGGTCGGTCTCGCTCGGCTGCGGCGAAGGCAGCTCGGGCACCTCCTGCTCGTATTCCACGAAATAGTCGACGTGGGAGACATGGAGGAGGGTGTCGCCGAAGGTTCGCGGCAGGAGCGGGTTCACCTCGAGGACGACGAGATCGGCCGCCTCGAGCACGTCCTTTTCGTAGGTGATGCCCAGGGAGAGCGAGACATAGCCGTGCTTGTCGGGCGGCGTGCAGGTGCCGAAGAAGATGTGCGGCTTGCGCGCGAAGATGAAATCCGTGGCGGCGCGGTGCAGCATGTTCGGCACGTAGGTCACGGTTCCAGTGTTCGCCTTGAGGGCGGCGCGCGAGCCCGGCGCGTGGAACCAGCTCGCGAGCTCGAAGTGTCCCCGCATCTCAGGTTTCATGTAGAAATCGTAGGGTTTGAGGGTGAGGCAGGAGAACACGCGCGCATTCTCTACGTGGTCAGCGACCGTGTGGAACTGGCTCATCAAGCCTTGAGGCTCGGAGGCGCACATCGCGACCACGAGATTGTCGTCGCTCTTGATCTTGGAAACAGCCTCGGGGATCGAGATGAGCCGTTTTTTATATTCGTCCTGATGATTCATGATTCCTCCTATGATAGTTCGCGAGCGGGGCGCGGCGCCTCGCCTCGCCGGTATTGCCGGCGGAGAGGGCGATCGCGGGCCGCCGATTTTCGCTGGCGCCGGGTTGCGCGCGCCGCGGGCCATGCGCTCCATGCTCAGAAGCGCAGCAGCGAGGCGCCGACGGCAAGGCCCGCGCCAGAAGCCACCAGCACCACGAGGTCTCCCTTTTTGATCCGGCCTGCGCGCACCGCCTCGTGCAGGGCCATCGGGATGCAGCCCGAGCCGGTATAGCCGTAGCGGTCCATCACCATCGTGGTCTTCTCGAGCGGCTCGCCGAGCGCGCCCATGACCTGCTCGATCACCGACTTGTTGATCTGGGTGAAGAGGTAGTGGCTCACCGCCGACTGCGGGACGCCCGCTTTCTTGAGGAGCCGCAGCGCGAGCGGCGGCCAGAGCTTCACATTGCGGTCGCCCGGCAATTTCTGCAGCAACTGCAGCCCATACTCTCCCGAATCGAGGCGCTCGCGCGTGATGGGCAGCTTGGTGCCCCCCGCGTACACGCCGACGTAGTTCCACTGCGTGCCGTCGGTGACGAAGGCGCCGTCGATGTAGCCTTCCTCGCCACCTTCGCGCCGCTCGAGCACCACCGCGCCCGCGCCGTCGGCGAAGATCGACCAGCCGAAGGCGTCGCCGTCGCGGATGTAGGCCGGCATGTTGTACACGCCAACCACGACCGCGTAGCGCACGCTCGCGTCGGTGGCGAGGTGGCGGGCCGCGACATCGAGGGCCTCGACAAAGCTCGCGCAGGACGCGCCGAGGTCGAAAGACTTCGCGTCGGTCTCGCCTCCCTGGAGCCGCCCCTGAACCACGATTGCGGTTGCGGGCGAGATATACTCGGGTGTATCGGTGGCCACGATGAAGAGCCCGACATCCCTGGCGTCGATGCCCGCGGACTCGAGCGCGTTCCTCGCCGCCTTCTCCGCGAAATCCGCGGTGGTTTCCGCGATGCCGGAGAGGCGCGCGATGTGGCGCGCCTTGATGCCGAGTTTCGCCTCGTGGCGTTCGGCGTCGAACTCGATGCCGGTGAGTTTCTTAAGGGTGCTGTTGTCGATCGGCGCGCCGGGGGCGTAGAGCCCCGTGCCGACGATGACCGCTCTTGGCATATATTCCTCCATACGGTTATTGATCCTGTTTTGCGTCTGCCGCTCGAGCGCCCTCACCCAGGAGACCGTGCATGTAGAGCTTGCCGATCTCTTCGATCACATGGCGCGCCGTCTCGGGTGAGTTGTCGAAGATGATCTCGATGCCGAGGTAGTGCGCCACTCCCAGCATGAACTCGATGCAGGTGGTCGATTCGCAGCTGAGCGCCGCGTCTTCACGCCGCAGATAGCCCCGGTGGAATGCGTCGTAGTAGTCGCGCACCTCGCTGGGCAGCACGAATTCGGCCTCGCGCACGATGTTGTAGCAGTTTCGGTCCATCGAGAGGAAGAGAATGAAGAGCCAGAGCCCCCGGAGCTCGCGCTCCAGCCGGTTGAGGCCGTTCCCCAGGTTCAGGGTGATGAAGTGGCGGACATCCCGGCCGACTTCGCGGATCACTTCCTTATAAAAAGCCTCTTTGCTTTCGAAGTAGCGATAGAATGAGCCGATCGCGAGGTCGGCTTTCGAGGTGACTTCGTGAATGTTGGTTTCGAAGTAGCCCTTCTCTCCGAAGAGCTTTCGTCCCTCGGCGAGAAGCATTGCCCTGCTGTCGGGAAGGAGCTCGATGGGGAGGGGAGTGATCGAGGTGGAAAAGATGCGCGTCCAGTTGATCGGTTGCGGTCGGAACAGCCCGTTGCCGATGATGCCGGAGAGCGATCCGACGCTCACGGGGATCTGGTGCAGGGCGGCGCGGATCGCTGAAAACCGAAGCCCCGCGAAGGCAAAGAGATACTCGGCGACGGTGGGGTCGTGGCCGAGCACGACTGAAAACGCGTGGCCGTACACCTCCTTGAGCGCGCGCTCGTACTTGAAAAAGCGGTACTGTCCCTCGCGGAATACGCGGACAAGCGGCGTGTACTCTTGCGAAAAATCATAGATGATCGCGATGAGAGCGGGAAATCGATCTTGGCGGGGCATGTTTGCGAGCGGTTTGAGGGCCGAATCGATTTTGTGGACCACCAGGTCGAGGATCGCGCAGAAAATTTCTTCTTTATTCTTGAAGTGGCGGTAGAAGGCGCCGTTCGACAGGCTGGCGTTCCGGCATATCTCGGCGACGGATACCATTCCGTACCACTTTGTAGAGAAAAGAGTTGTCGCGCTCTCTATAAGCGCTTGCCGAGTGTCCGTGCTCATCGCCGCCCTTCGAAGTGAGAGATGATTCACTTCTTACAATGGCCAAGTATATACCCAGATTTTAAAGCGCGCAAGCAAAAAATTTACCAGGATGGGCGGTGGCGGGACGCCTGTTCGTAAATACTCTATAAACATATATAATATAATGAAAAATGAATTATTTCCCGAAGACATCCAGTCATTTTAATTAAATTTTATCACTTTCGCACTTGACGGATGGCGAATTCCGTTCAACAATACGGTGAGAGCTGATTCATCTATAGCGCGCTGCGATGCGCGCCGGCAGAGGGAGTAAAGATGCACGTAGGAATCGCAGGGATTGGGCTCTATATTCCGCGGCATGGTGTGAGCGCCGCGGATCTGGCACAGGCAACCACCGTGCCCGAGGATGTCATCGCGCTCAAGTTCGGTATCAAGCACAAACCGGTCGCCGATCAGGGCGAGCCGACAAGCTATATGGGACTCATGGCCGCCAGGGAAGCGCTCGCCGAGGCGGGCGCGAAGGCCGAGGATGTCGACCTTTTGATCTGGTGCGGAGCGCAGCATAAGGATTATCCCTGCTGGCTCGCGGGACTCTACGTGGCGAACCAGCTCGGCGCGAACCGCGCCTGGAGCTTCGACATGGAGGCCATGTGCGGCTCGATGATGGCAGCGATCGATGTCGCGAAGTCGCTCATGGTGGCGCGCGACGACCTCAACACCGTGCTTCTTGTCTCCGGCTACCGCAACAACGATCTCATCGATCTCGCCTATCCCCCGACACGCTTCATGATGGACATCGGTTCCGCAGGCTCAGCCTGCGTCCTCAAGAAGAACCTAGGGCGCAACGCCGTGCTCTCGTCGGCCTTCAAAGGCGACGGCTCGCTCTCCGAAATGTGCGTGGTTCCCGTGCTCGGCTCGAAAGCCTGGCCACCCGCTTCCGGCGACGAGGCGCGCGCGTCGTTCGTGGTGCCCGATGAGCAGGCCTTCAAGGCCAAGCTCGGCGAGGTCACGATGCCGAACTTCTACGCGGTGATCCGCGAATCGATGCGCAAGAGCGGCTACGGCGAGGGCGACATCGACTACCTCGCGATCCTGCACTTCAAGCGCAGCGCGCACATGGCGGTGCTCGAGGAGCTCGGTCTCAGGGAAGACCAGTCGACCTACCTCGACGAGTACGGCCACCTTGGACAGAACGACCAGCTTTTGTCGATCAAGCTGGGGTTGGACGCGGGGAAGATCAGGGATGGGAGCAGGATCGTGATGGTAGGGGCGGGGCTCGGTTTCGTGTGGGCCAGCACGGTGGTGCGCTGGGGGCCCTACCTCGAGGGCGCGGCGCGCTGACACGAGTGGGCGCGGTGGATATGCGCAGGGCGCGAATCCGCGGCTCGGACGCCCCATGCGCCCGTGTGAATAAGGTTACTGCCGGCTGGGAAAACTGGCCGGATAATAAAAACCGCCGCACAAGGGCGGCTTCTAGGAGGCATTCATGAAAAGAATGATGTTCGCACTGGCAGTGCTCGTGATGCTCGCGGGCAGTGCTTACGCGCAAGGCACCATCAAACTCGGTGGCATCTGGACCCTCGCCGACATCACCGGCAAGCAGGGCAGCGCCGCCGCGCGGATGGCGGTCGACGAGATCAACGCCGCGGGCGGCGTGCTCGGCAGAAAGCTCGAGCTCATCGTCGCCGACGACGAGGGCAAGGCCGACAAGGCTGCCGCCGCGGTTGAAAAGCTCGCGACGGTCGACAAAGTCGATGTCTTCATTGGCGGCATGGCGTCTGGCGCCGAACTCGGCAAGATTCCGGCGTTCAAAAAGTACGACAAAGTGGTCATGTCCACTGGCGCGGCGGCGAGCACGGTCGTAGAGAAAGCGCTCGGCCCCAGCCCCGGGTCGGATTTCTATTTCCACCTGCATCCGTGGGACTACAACCAGGGCGCGTCCTACCTCGAAGGCTGGACCGCGATCAACAAGAAAGACCCCAACATCAAGATCGCCAGAGTGTTCCTCGGATATGAGGACGGCGCTTTCGGCCAGTCTTCCTGGGTAGCGACGAAGACCCTCTTCAGCCCCAGCATGGGCTTCACAATCGACGGCGCCTCCTTCAAGAGCGCGGCGTTCGGCGGTGGCGATTACACCGCGATGCTCGAAGCCGCGAAAGCTTTCAAGCCGGACATCTTCCTGTGGGCTGGCTACGATGCTGACGCGCTCCCGATGCTCGAGCAGGCGAAGGCCATGAAGTTCAGCCCCGGCATCTTCCTCGGAGCGCCCCCAGGATGGCCGCAGAACTTCGGCGATTCCAAGCTTTCGCCGAACGTTACCCTCTACGGCATGTGGTCGACCGCGATGAACAAGAACAACCCCGCGAGCGACAAGTTCTACAAGAACTATGTGGCCAAGTTCAAAGAAGAGCCCGCCACCTACTTCGCGCCGCTCGCCTACTCCGCGGTGTACATTCTCGCGGATGGCATCAAGGCAGCCGGCACGACTGAAACCGCCCCGCTCATCAAAGCGCTCGAAGCGACCAAATACGCTTCTCCGCTCGGCGAGACCATCACCTTCAGTCCCTCGATGATCATCAAGCACCAGGGCATCACCCGCCAGAAGATTCTCCAGTGGCAGAATGGCGAGCAGCAGGTCATCTGGCCCTTCGAGGCAGCGACCGCCACGCTCGTGTATCCATTCCCGGCATGGAAGTGATCCGCATCGCATGAAATGAGGTCCGCCGCGGGCTTAGCCCCGCGGCGGCATACTTTAAAAGTACAGGCAGTCAAGATGGCAATACAACGACGTACCGCGATTACCGCCGCGATCAGCATCGCGGTCGCAATCGTCCTGATTCTCTGGAAACCGACAGTGCTCATCTACGGTCTCCAGGCGGCTGGATTCTACGCCGCTATCGCGATTCCGATGGGGCTCGTCCTCGGGATCGTGCACATCGTCAATCTCTCGCACGGCGAGTTCATGATGCTCGCGTCCTACGCCACATACTTCGCGTGCACGGCGCTGGGTGTGGATCCGCTCCTCGCGATCATCCCCACCGCGATCGTCACCGCGATATTTGGCTGGGTAGTCTTCCAGCTCACGATCCGGCGCGCGCTGAAGGCGCCTGAGCTGAACCAGCTCATCATGACCTACGGCCTGGCGATCGCCTTCAGCCAGGGCATCAATCTCATATTCAGCACGAAGACCTACAAGATGCCGCTCGATTACGTGACCGCATCGATGACCATCGGCGACCTCTCCTTCGGAATCTGGTCGTTCGTGTTCGTTGGAGTGGCGATCATCTTCATGTATGGGCTTCAGTTCTTCCTCACGAAAACCACGACCGGCAAGGCTGCGATGGCGGTGGGCCAGAATCCCAAGGGCGCCGCGATTGTCGGGATCAATGTGTATAGAACCTACGGCATCGTGTTCGCGCTCGCGCTCGCGCTCGTCGGCGCGATGGGCGCGCTTTTCCTCACGAAGTCCGCCATTTTCCCCAGCGTCGGCTCGCCCTTCACGATGAAGAGCTTCTGCCTCATCGCGATGGCGGGGGTCGGCAACATTCCCGGCATTCTCAGCGCGAGCGTGCTGCTCGGCGTGACCGAGCAGTTCCTGCGCGCCTTCCGCGGCACGCGCGATTGGGCGGAAATCGTGTTCTTCATCCTGATCATCGGCGTCATCCTGGCGCGCTCGTATAAAGGGAGGAAGGCATGAACCGCACACTCTCGCTCGCACTCGCCATCCTCTTCGGCGTACTCGCCCTCGCGCTTCCTGCCTTCGCGGGCGACTATCCGCTCCAGGTGGCGCGCAACATCATGATGTACATGGCGCTCGCCGTTACCTGGGATATGCTGATCCGCTCGGGTCAGGTTTCCTTCGGCATCGCGGGGCTCTTCGGCCTCGGCGCCTACGCGACGATCCTCAGCGTGGTCCACGCGAATTTTCCGCCCATCCTCTCGATTCTCTTCGGAGCGGCCTTCGCGGGGCTCGTTGCCTTCTTCATCGGTTTCCTCATCCTGAGGCTGAGGGCGATCTACTTCTCGATCGTCACGCTCGCCTTGAGCTCGATATTCATGATCGTGATCCAGAATCTCGTCGAATTCACCGGCGGGCCCCAGGGGCTGATCATTCAGCAGGGCATCATCTTCAACGGCAACACGCACAAGCTCTACTGGCTCACCCTCGCGGGCCTCGCGGTGGCGATCGCCGCCTCGATCTGGTTCGAGAAGAGCAAAATACATTTCGCGCTCACGGCGATCCGCAACAACGAGATCTCGGCGAAGTCCTCGGGCGTGAACATTTTCCGCTGGCTCCTCCTCGCTTTCGTGGTGACCTCGGCGATCCAGGGGCTCCTCGGCGGCATCTTCGTGCAGGAGTACGCCTTCGCGACGCCGGACTCGGTGTTCAGCGCCGACTTTACGCTCTTGCCGCTCGGCATGGCCCTCCTCGGAGGCACCTACAGCACGACGGGGCCGATCATCGGCGCGGTGCTCCTCGGGCTCGTCTCGGAGTGGCTGAAAATGCAGATTCCCTACGGTCACCTCGTAGTGTACGGCGTCATGATCATCGTGGTCATACTTTTCATGCCGCAGGGACTCAAGAACGTCCTGAAACCGGCATCGAACAAGACTGAGGGGAGGGGCGCATGATCAAGCTAAAGACAACGAACCTCACGAGGCGATTCCTCGGCCTTGTCGCGGTGAACGGTGTCTCGTTCTCGATGGCCGAAGGCGAGATACTCGGCATTATCGGCCCCAACGGGGCGGGCAAGACCACCTTCATCAACCTCGTGTCGGGCATCATCATGCCGAGCGACGGAAAGATTGAGTTCAAAGGCCAGGACATCACTTACATGCCGGCGCACGAGCGGGCGAGCCTCGGCATCGCGCGCACTTATCAGCTCATCCACCCGCTCGAGAACCTCAACCTGATCGAGAATGTCATGGTCGGGTCGATCTTCGCGAGGCGCAACAATCTCAGAGAGGCGCGGCGCCGCGCCGAAGCGATCTGCCACGAGCTCGGGCTCACGGGCCTCGAGCGCGACACGAATAAACTCACGATTCTCGAAGTCAAGAAGATGGAGATCGCTCGGGCGCTCGCCAATGAGCCCGAGGTCCTCTTCCTCGATGAGGTGATGGCGGGTTTGAACGCCGATGAGACCAAAGACCTCATCGCCATGGTCCAGAAGATCGCCAAGGAGCGGATGCTCGCAGTTGGCGTCGTCGAGCACGTCATGGGCGTGATCCGCGAACTGACGAATCGAGTCATTGTCCTTGAGGCAGGCGAACTCATCGCCGAGGGTCCCTACGAGGAAGTGTCGAAGAACCCTCGCGTCATCGAGGCCTATCTGGGAGGAGGAGCCGCATAATGCTCAAGATACACGGACTAGAGTGCGGCTACGGCCGGATGAAAGTGCTCGAGGCGATCGACTTCGAGGTTGGCGCGGAATCGGTCGGCCTCTTTGGCCCCAACGGGGCGGGCAAGACGACGCTCATCAGCGCCATCATGGGGATGGTGAAGCCCTGGAAGGGCGACATCGAGCTCGACGGACAGAAAATAGGGGGTGCCGAAACCTACAGCATCGCGCGGATGGGCGTCGCCCTCGTGCCGCAGGAGCGCGAACTCTTTCCCGGCATGTCCGTGGAAGACAACCTGATGCTCGGCGCCGCCTACATTCCGCACGCGAAGGACGATATACCCGCGCAGATCGAGAAGATCTACGCGATGTTCCCGATTCTGAAGGAGCGCCGCGCGCAGCTCGCCGGCACCATGTCGGGCGGTCAGCAGCGCATGCTGGCGATAGGCAGGGCCATTATGTCGAAGCCCCGCCTTCTCATCCTCGACGAGCCCTCGCTGGGCCTCCAGCCCTCGATTGTCGCCGAGGTCTTCGATGTGCTGAAGGGGCTCAAAAGCTCGGTGTCGATCCTCGTGACCGAGCAGAATGTGCGCGAGAGCCTCCGGGCGATCGACCGGGGCTATGTGCTCGAGAACGGGCGCATCGTGCTCGCGGACAGCGCCGAGGGGCTCAAGACGAACCCCTACGTCGTGAAGTCCTACCTGGGGATCTAGGGGCAGGGAGGCGAGAGATGGCTGAGATGATTGTGCGCGGCGTGAAGCTCGCGTATGAGCGCTTTGGCGAGTGGGGAGCGGCGGGCGCCGCGCCCATATCTAGCGCGCCACGCGACAGCGCGCCCCTCATTCTCCTCAACGGCATCGCGATGTCGATTTCGCACTGGAAGCCGATGATCGCGGCCCTGCCCCCGGGCACGCCCTGCCTCTGCCACGACTTTCGCGGGCAGACGCTGAGCGGCAAGCCCGCCGGCCCTTACTCGCTCGAGATGCATGCCGATGATCTGGCGGCCCTGATGGATGGGCTCGGGATGGCGCGAGGGCATATTGTCGGGACCTCGTATGGGTCGGAGGTCGCGATGGAGTTCGCGATCAAGTATCCCGAGCGCTGCGCCTCGCTTGTCGTGATCGATGGGGTGAGCGAGCTCGACCCGGTGCTCGAGGGAGCGGCGGTCTCTTGGATGGAGTCGGCGAAGGTCGATCCCCGCGTCTTCTACAAGGCGATGCTGCCCTGGACCTATTCGGCGGGCTTCATCGCCGCGAACCGCGAGTCGCTCGCGGCGCGCGAGGATGGCGTGGCTGGCCTGCCGCGCTTGTGGTTCGACGGATTCGTCGAGCTCTGCGAGGCCTTTCTCGCGATCGACATCACGCCGAGGCTCAGCAGGATTCATTGCCCGACGACCGTCATCGTCGGCGAAGAGGATATTCTAAAGCCGGTGAAATTTTCGGAGATCATCGCGCGCGGAATTCCGGGCGCGACGATGAACGTAATTCCAGGCGCGGGCCACGCGGTCGTGATCGAGCAGCCTGCGCGTGTCGCGGAGGAAGTATGGCGAGCGGTATTGTCGCGGTAGGCGCGATTTCGATGTTTTTCGTTGAGCTGGGGGCTGGCCTCCCCCTCGTGTACGTGCATGGAAACACTGGTTCCTCGAGTTGGTTCAAGCGCGTGATGGATATCCCGGGCTACCATGCGGTTGCGCCCGATATGCCGAATTTCGGCCGATCCTCGGCCCTTCCGGGAGAGATTCGCATAGAGCGCTACGCGGAGAGTGTCGCGGGCTTCATGGAGGCCCGAGGCTACAAGAACGCCGTGCTTGTGGGGCACTCGCTCGGCGGCTGCGTGGCGCAGGCGCTCGCGCTGTCGCGACCGGATCTGGTCCGCGCGCTGGTGCTCGTCGATTCCGGCGCGCCGTACGGCCTCGTGACGCCGGCGGATCGACATCCCCTCATCGAGATGATGCGGACGAACCGCGCCATCCTCGAGCAGGCCCTGAAGGCGGTTGTCCCTACGCTCAAAGACGAGGCGTTCTTCAAGGAACTCGTCGACGACGCGCAGAAGATGGCGGTTCCCGCGTGGATCGGCAACGCCGAGGCTCTTTCGCGCTTCGACATCACCGCGAAATGCGCTTCGTTCACGGGGCCTGTGCTCGTCTTGCGCGGAAGCCTCGATCCCATCATCACCGAGGAGATGGCGAAGGCTACAGCCGCCGCCTACCCCAACGCGCGCCTCAAGCTGCTCGACGGTGTGGGACATTCGGTGATCGTCGAGAACCCGGCGCTCTTTCTCAAGCTTTTGAATGAATTCATTGCCGAAATCGGCGTGAAATAATCACCGCGAAACAGTCGGCGCGCGCAGATACGGGCGAAGTGATCGTGCGGTGGCCGACGCTGCCCAATCGGCGCGAACAAGGAGTATCATCGTGGCGAAAGTCAGCATTGTCGGGGCGTACAACACCCAGTTCGGCAATTTTGTCAAGAAAAACAAGGAGACCGGCGAAGTCACCGATCTCCGCTCGATCTACGATCTCATGCTTGAGGCGGGGAGGGGAGCGATTGCCGACGCCGGAATCGACGCGTCCGACATCGATGGCGTGTGGGTCGGCTCCTGCGCGCCCGGCATATTCGCCAACCAGGAGCACATCGCGGCTTACGCGCCCGAGATCGCTCCCGACGCGCTCCGCTTCAAACCGATGAACCGCGTGGAAGACGCCTGCTCCTCGGGCTCGGTGGCGATCTACAACGCGATCTACGCCCTGGAGTCTGGCCGGGCGCGCATCGCCCTCGTGCTCGGCGTCGAGAAGATGAACCTGCTCGACACCAAAGGCGTGACGCACGCGCTCGCGACCTGCTCGTACTGGCCGGAGGAGGGCGCCGCGGGCTACACCTTCCCGGGACTCTTCGCGGAGTACGCCAAGGGCTACGCGGCGCGCTACGGTTTTGACCGCGCGACGCTGGCGAAGATGCTCGCCTCGGTTTCGGCCATGAACTACCGCAACGGAATCGACAATCCGCTCGCGCACTTCGGCAAGGGCGGCGTCGCGGACAGGCTCGGCCTTTTGACCGCGGACGCGATTCTCGCCCTCCCCGAGGAGAAGAATCCGATGATCGCGGAGCCGCTGCGGCTCCACGACTGCTCGCTCGTTACGGACGGCGCGGCGGCCGTGATCCTCGTGCGCGACGATGTTCCACTCGCGAAGACAGAGAAGGCAGTCCGCGTCGCGGGCTTCGCGCACCTCAACGAGCGCCTGCCCATCTCGGTCAGGCCCAACATGTACGAGCTCATGGCCGGCAAGGCCGCGGTGCGCCAGGCTTTCACCGAGGCGGGCATCACAATCGGCGACGTGGATCTCGCCGAAGTGCACGACTGCTTCACGATCAACCAGCTGCTCTGCACCGAGGCTCTCGGTTTCTCCGAAGACGGGCGTTCCGGGTTCGACTATATGGACGGCCGCTTTACCCGCGACGATCCGCGCTGCGCGGTGAACCTCTCCGGCGGTCTCAAGGCGAAGGGGCACCCCGTCGGCGCGACGGGCGTGTCGATGCACGCGCTCGTCTACAAGCAGCTCACGGGGCAGCCCATCGGCGCGACACTCGCGCGCGGGCGGCCAGAAGTCGGCGTCACCTTCAATGTCGGCGGCTCGAGCGTCACGAACTGCGTGACGGTGCTGCGAAGAGAATAGGCATCTCGCGAATCCGGCTTTACATACGAAGCGTCTTCCGCAAGGGAGGCGCTTCGCTGTCTATGCGGCGCACGACCGCCTGCCGCGCGCTGCCGACGCGGCCAGCTACCGAACCCGCGCCCCCTGTCCCGCCGCCCCATTTCCATACACTTGACAAAAGAAAATCAGAATATCATCGTTATGATTGCGTTTTTAAACTGCGGGCACCATCTCGCGGGAACGCGAACGCGTAAAATGGCAGTGAAAAAATACTGTGTGAGTCTGTTCTGATCCGAACGGACAGATACAGCGCTGTGATGGATGTTCCACTCTCAGGAGGTAGTATGGCGGATAAAATGAGCGAAGCGCTCGGGATGATCGAAACCAGAGGATTCGCGGCGATGGTGGAGGCCGCGGACGCGATGGTCAAAGCCGCGAATGTCGATCTTGTCGGCATGGAGAAAATCAGCGGCGGCTATGTGACCGCTATCGTACGGGGAGATGTCGCCGCATGCCGCGCCGCGGTCGATGCTGGCGCGCGCGCCGCCGAAAAGGTTGGTGAAGTGGTGTCCACGCACGTGATCCCGAGGCCGCACGAGTCAGTCGATGCGGCGCTGCCTCTCGGCAGGACAGGAAGGGAGGAATAATATATGGCGGTTGACCTGAGAACCTATGTGTTTCTCGATTCGCTACAGTTGCAGAACGCTTCGTTCATCGCCACGGTGAGCAAAGGCTATTACCCGATCGGCATGCAGGCCTGCTGCATCATCGAAATCGCTCCCGGCATCGAGATCAATCGGCTCACGGATATCGCCCTCAAGGCGACCAATGTCACTCCGGGGCTGCAGATCGTCGAGCGCGCCTACGGCTTGCTCGAAGTGCACTCCGACAGTCAGGGCGACGCGCGGATGGCCGGAGAGGCTGTGCTCCGCGAGCTCGGCATGACCGAGGAGAGCAGGCTCAAACCGCGCGTCATGACGAGCCAGCTCATCAAGAACATTTCCGATCACCACGCGCAGCTCATCAACAAGGTTCGCCATGGCAATATGGTGCTGCGCGGCGACACACTCTACGTGCTCGAGGTCGAGCCGGCGGGCTACGCGTATTTCGCCGCCAACGAGGCCGAAAAGACCGCCGATGTGAACATCATCGAGGTCGTGGGTTTCGGCGCCTTCGGCAGGGTCTACATCGCCGGGGCGGAGGCGGAAGTCATCGAAGCCAGAAAAGTCGTCGAGACGAGACTGGCGGATCTCACTGGAAGAACAATCGCGGCCACCGCCTCGAGGATTTGAGGCTGGCCTAATGACCGCGCGCGGAAGTGCTTTTCGCGCTATTCGCGCACGCTGAAGGAGTATGAAAATGGCAGATATGAATGATGCGCTCGGAATGATAGAGACACGGGGTTTCGCGGCGATGGTCGAGGCGGCGGACGCGATGGTCAAGGCCGCGAAGGTCGACCTTGTCGGCTACGAGAAGATCGGCGGCGGCTATGTCACCGCGATCGTGCGCGGCGATGTCGCGGCCTGCAGGGCTGCCGTGGACGCGGGCACGAGGGCAGCCGAGAAGGTCGGCGAAGTGGTGTCGAGCCACGTGATCCCGAGGCCGCACGAGGCTGTCGATGCCGCTCTCCCGCTCGGCCGCAAACCCTCCGCGCGCGCCGCGAAAAAATAGGGGAACCCACCGATGCTACTCGCTCGTGTGAAGGGAACCGTCGTCTCCACGCACAAGACGGAGAGCATGAAGGGGCTCAAGCTCCTTTTGCTCGAAAAAATCGATCCCGTGAGCCTCAAAGGCAAGGGCGACTATGTGGTCGGCATCGACAGCGTAGGCGCGAACGCGGGAGAGATCGTGTTCTTCGTGACAGGCTCAAGCGCCCGAATGACGGAGACCACCAAGGGCAAACCGTCCGACGCGACGATCATCGCCATCGTGGACGCCATCGAAAAGGATGGCGCCTTCACCTATCAGAAGTCGGCGGCTCAGGAATGACGATCGCGCGCGTTCGGGGCACACTAGTCGCGAGCCTCAGATCCGACGGCGTCAAACAGCCCCGGTTTCTGCTCGTAGAAGAGTGCGACCAGGCTGGTGCGGGAAAGGGTGAATTCCTCGTGGCCCTCGATTTGGTGGGCGCCGAGCGAGGCCATCTCGTCTTGCTCACGCAGGGCAGTTCCTGCAGATGGACCTACGCCACCGATGATAAACCCATCGACACGCTCATCGTCGCGATCGTCGACTCGATCGACCAGGGCAATGTGGATGTGTGGAAGCAGTACTGATAGGAGCGAAAATGCCAGATTTGGCCGATGAGATACGCGGTATTGTCAAAGAGGTGTTGAAGAGCCCCGAGATCGCCGCGCTTCTCGAAAAGGAGAGTTCCAGCGGAGCTCAGGCGAGCGCGGCAGACGCCTCGGAACTCTCGGGAATTTTCCCCGACCTTGAGTCGGCGGTCGCCGCCGCCGCCGTCGCGCAGCGCGAACTCATCGAGCTTCCGCTCGACACGCGCCGGGCGATGATTGACGCGATGCGCCGGGTCATCATTTGGAACAACCGGGAACTCTCAACCCAGGCCGTCGATGAGACGGGGCTGGGCAATATCGAAGACAAGCAGGTCAAGAACCTCCTCGCGGCCACAAAGACTCCAGGCGTCGAGGACATCGAGCCGATGGCGTGGTCGGATGAACACGGGCTTACGCTCACGGAGCGGGCTCCCTGGGGCGTCATCGGGGCGATCACTCCCATGACCAACCCCATCGCGTCGATCACCAGCAACGGGATCGGCATGATCGCCGCCGGCAACAGTGTGGTGTTCAATGTGCACCCCAACGCGAAAGAGATTTCCTGCCGGCTCATCCACATGTTCAATAACGCGATTGTCTCGCACGGCGGACCGGAAAACCTGCTCTGCGCGGTGCGAAACCCGACGATCGAGACTGCCGGACAGCTCATGAAGCACCGAGGAATCGCCCTCCTCGTCGTCACCGGTGGCCCGGGAGTGGTCGCCGCGGCGATGGTGAGCGGCAAAAAGGCGATCTGCGCCGGCCCAGGGAATCCGCCCTGCGTGGTGGACGAGACCGCCGACATCGACAAGGCCGGCAGGGACATCGTTCTGGGCGCGAGTTTCGACAACAATGTCGTGTGCATCTGTGAGAAAGAGGTGCTGGCCGTCGCGGCCATCGCCGACCAGCTCAAGGCGGCGATGAAGGAAAACGGGGCCTACGAGCTCACTGGGAACCAGATTGAGGCGGTGACGAATCTCGTGATCGCCGTTCCGGGTGGTCCGACTAGAGATGGCGCACCCAACAAGGCCTTCGTCGGCAAGAGCGCGCACTATATCGCCAAAGCAGCGGGCATCGATGTGCCGACTGACACGAGGCTCCTCCTCATGGAGGTTGGGCCCGAGCATCCTCTGGTGTGGACCGAGCAGCTTATGCCGGTGCTCCCTCTGGTGCGAATGAGCGATGTCGATCGCGCGATCGATTTCGCGGTGGTGGTGGAGAGGGGCTGCAGGCACTCCTCGATGATGCACTCGCGGAATATCGAAAAACTGTCGCGCATGGCAAAACTGATGAACGGCTCTCTGTTCATCAAGAATGGTCCCTGCTACGCGGGCCTCGGACAGGGCGGGGCGGGCTTTACCTCCTTCACCATCGCGAGCCCGACCGGCGAGGGCGTGACGCGGCCCCGCACATTCACGCGCGAGCGTCGCTGCACGCTCGTCGACGCGTTCAGGATTATATGAGGTTTCCGCGATGAAACTAGGCAAGGTGATCGGCAGGGTGGTGAGCACGAAGAAGCTCGAGTGCTACGAGGGGCTGAAACTCCTCCTCGTGCAGCCGCTCGATGAGCATTTGAACAGCGCGGGCAGCCCCATCGTGGCGTACGATACCGCCCGGTCGGGCGAAGGCGACATCGTCTTTTTCGAGTCCGGCAAAGAGGCTGCCCAGGCCAACCCGAACGGCTGGTTCAATCCGGGCGATGCCGCTATAATCGGCGTCGTCGACGCGGTCAACGCGGTCAACGCGGTCAACGCGGGCGACGCGGTCAACGCGGGCGACGCGGTCAACGCGGGCGACGCGGAGGACGTGCGCGGCGCCCGAGGTTCTCGCGACGTGCATGGCGCGCGCGGCGAGGGTGGGGCCCTATGATACTCGGACAAGTAGTCGCCTCGGTGGTCTCCACCGAGAAACACGCGCATTACAAAGGTCTTAAACTGCTGATGGTGCAACCTCTGGACGCGCGCGGGCAGCCGAAGGGCAAACCGCTTCTGGCGGTCGACGGTGTCCAGGCGGGCATCGGAGACCGGGTGATCCTCGTCGACGAGGGTGGCTCGGCCCGCGCCGTGATCGGCGACGAATCCGCCGTCACGGTCAGAACCGCGATTTGCGGGATCGTGGACAGAGTCGATATTGAGGATGAAGAATGAGCGAAGAAACGACCGCTGACCCGATCGACGCTGTGAAGAGCGTCGCGATCGGCTCAGATCACGGAGCGGTGGCTCAGAAACAGATGCTCGTCGAATACCTGCGGCTTCTCGGCTACAGAGTGATCGACGTGGGCTGCTTCGGCACGGACAAAGTGGACTATCCCGACATCGCGGCTGCGGTGTGCAAGAAGGTGGTTTCGGGAGACTGCGAGCGCGGGATCGTGCTCGACGGAGCCGGAATCGGCTCCTGCATGGCAGCCAACAAGATCAGGGGCATTCGCGCCGCGATGTGCTACGATCTGAGAACTGTCGTCAACAGCAGAGAACACAATAACGCGAATGTGCTCAGTTTGGGCGGACCGCTGCATGCGGCGGACAAGCTCGCCGAGATGGCCAAGGTGTGGCTGGAGACTCGATTCGCCGGCGGCCGGCACATTGTGCGGATCAATAAGATTATGGCACTTGAGCGGGGAGGATCTAACAACTGATGAACCAGGACCAGCTTATACAGAAAATTGTCGAGGAAGTGATCACGAAAATGGCAGCCTCTGGAGCGATCAAAGCCTCCGACGCACCGGCGAAGGGCGCCGCTCCATCAGCGTCCACACCTTCCGCGCCATCGGCGTCCGCGGCGGCCCCTTCAGCTTCCGCGTCCTCAGCGCCCTCAGGCGACGTGATTCTCGCGTCCGATCTCGCCAAGTACATCGACCACACGCTTCTCAAGCCCGAGGCCAACGAGGCTCAAATCGCCACGATCTGCGAAGAGGCGGCGAAATACCACTTCTATTCTGTGTGCGTCAACTCCTCGTGGGTGGAATACTGCGTGCGGAAACTGGGCGGCACGGGCGTAAAAGTGTGCGCTGTGGTCGGATTTCCGCTCGGCGCGATGGATGCGCGCGCGAAAAGTTTTGAGGCGAGAACCGCCGTGGCGAACGGCGCGAACGAGATCGACATGGTGATGAACGTCGGCGCCATGAAGGCGCGGGACCTCAAGACGGTCCGCGAGGATATGCTCGCGGTGCGCAGGGCCTGCCGCTCGGGAATCGTGCTCAAGGTCATCCTCGAAACCTGTCTCCTCACCGATGAGGAGAAGGTCCTCGCCTGCCAGATCGCGAAGGATATCGGCGCGGATTTTGTAAAGACTTCGACCGGTTTCAACAAGGGAGGCGCGACCGTGGAAGACATCGCCCTCATGCGGCGGACGGTCGGCCCGAAGATGGGCGTGAAGGCTTCCGGCGGCGTGAGAACCTACGAAGACGCCGTGGCGATGATCCGCGCGGGAGCGACACGGCTCGGCGCGAGCTCTGGCGTCGCGGTCATCTCGGGCGGGAAGGGCACGAGTTCATACTGAAACCGCGAACATTGACCGAGGCGGCAAGCCTCGCCGCGCGCGAATGAAAGAGCGCCCCGCGATCGGGGCGCTCTTTTTTATATCCTAGCGCTCTGGCGCTTCAACTTCTTTGTGGTGGTCATCTCGAGCGGCTCGTCGAGGATCAGCGTGCGCGTGATCTTCTGGTAGGGCCGCAGCCGCTGGTTCACCTCGGTGATGATCTCATCGACGCGCGACTGAATGGCGGGCTTTTCGCACTTCGACTGCGCGACCCAATCGGGATTGGGGTAGATGAGCGCCTCGATCTCCTCGACAACTGTCTTGCCCTCGGGGTTGTAGCCGCGCACAAGAATCTGATCGATCTCGTCGTAGAGCTGGAATTCGTTCTCGATCTCTTCGGGGTACACGTTCTTGCCGCCCTCGGTGACGATCATGTTCTTGATTCGGCCCGCGAGGTAGACATACTTTTCTTCGTCGAGCTTGCCGAGGTCGCCGGTGCGGAACCAGCCATCCTCCGAGAGCACCTGCGCGGTGTCCTCGGGCATCTTGTAGTAGCCCTGCATCACCATCGAGCCGCGCACCACGATTTCGCCGATGCCCTCTTCGTTTGGGTTGTCGATGCGCACTTCGACGCCGGGAATGATCTTGCCGACAGATGTTTCCTTGTAGTGTTCGACGGGATTGAGCGTGAGGATGGGCGAGGTTTCGGTGAGGCCGTAGCCCTGCACGAAGTCGATGCCGAGCTCGTTGTACTGCCTGAAGACCTTCGGATCGAGGGGGCCGCCGCCCGAGATGCAGATGCGGATCGACGAAAGGCTCGCCTTTTCCAGTACCGAGTGGAAGAGTTTTTTGCCGGGGTTCACGCCGAAAGCCTTCTTGATGAAGCCCGAAATCGCCATGAGAGTGCGGATCAGGCCGTAGGCGAACGCTCCCTTCTCCTTCACGCCTTTCATGATGCCCGCGAGGAGCTTGTTGAAGAGCATGGGCACGCCGAGGAACATCGTCACCTTCGCCTCTTTGAGGTCGGAGAGGATCTGTTTCACGACCATGCGCTTGCCAAAGACAGTTTCGGCGCCCACCGACATCGATTCGATGAAGACCGCCAGCATCGTGTAGGAGTGGTGGATCGGCAGCAGGGCGTAGAAGACATCCTCGGATCCGATGTTGAGGTTCGACTGGGCGAGGAGGCAGTCCGAGACGAAGTTCTCGTGGCTCAGCATGACTCCTTTGGGAATGCCGGTGGTCCCGGAGGTGAAGAGAATCGCGGCGGTGCTCTGGACGGGCACGCCGGGCGGGGCGAAAGCTTGCCCTTTTGGCGCGCTGAGATCGTAGATGTAGGTCCCCACACCCTTCGTGAGCCCGAAACAAGCCATGTCAGGGTAGGCCGCGCAGATTTCGGAAAATTTTTCCTCGTCGATGAAGGCCGCGTTCACGTCGCCCGCGCGGATGAGGGTGATGATCTCCTGGGTGCTGAGCTGGTAGTCGATGGGCACGACGACAGCCCCCGCGTAGAGCGCCGCGAGATAGGCGATTGCCCACTCGGGCGAATTCTTGCCCGTTACGGCGACGTGCGAGCCTGCTTTCACGCCGATCGAGGCGAGGTGCGCCGCGACGACCTTGACGCGCGCCTGCGCTTCCCTGTAGGTCAGGCTCACCCGCTTCGGACTGTACACGGTGAAGCAGGGGCGCTCGGCGAAGCGATCGACCGAGATGTCGAATAGCTGCGGAAGCGTGGGCCACTTTCCTTTAAACACGCGGTCTCGGTAGGCGTCGAGGAATTTCCAGGGTTCTGTCTCTCTCATGGCGCATATTATGCAGAAAGGAGGGCGCGCTGAAAAGTGCCCGCGCGCGAAGAAGCGAATTTTCGGCATGATCGGTGCGGTGCGGTGCGCGTGCCGCGAGGCATTTTTTGAGATGCGCGCGATGTGGCGCGGTTCAAAATGGCGCGCGCGCAGGGTTCGCGCGTTCGTAGCGCATGTCCCCTGCGAGCTCCGGCCCGCGTACGCGCGCCCTTCTCCCGCTCGCCGAGCGCAGAATCATGGCACACCTCTGGCCCGCGCACGCGCGCCCCCTTTCCGCCCTATCTGATTTAGGCTATTCTTTTGTGCACTTTTTACTGAAATGAAGCGGAGGAGAGCATGAAATCGGTTGAGCTGCCAAAGGCGTACGACCCCGAATCGTTTGAACAGCGCGTGTACGAAATGTGGAAGAGCGAGGGCCATTTTCAGCCGAAGGTAGATAAGCGCAAGCGTCCATTCACCATCGTCATTCCTCCTCCCAACGTCACCGGTGTCCTGCACATGGGACACGCGCTCAACAATAGCCTCCAGGACATCCAGATCCGCTATCGGCGCATGAAGGGCGTGCCGACCCTCTGGGTGCCCGGCACCGACCACGCGGGCATCGCCACGCAGAACGTGGTGGAGCGCAAACTCCGCAAAGAGGGCCGCGACCGCGCATCGATGGGCCGCGAAGCTTTCATCGAAGAGACCTGGAAGGTCGCGAAGGAACACCGCGCATTCATTAACAACCAGCTCGCGCGCATCGGCGCCAGCGTCGACTGGAGCCGCGAGCGCTTTACGCTGGACGAGGGGCTCTCGCGCGCCGTGCGCGAGGTGTTCGTGACCCTCTACGAGCGCAATCTCATCTACCGTGGCGAGTATCTGGTCAACTGGTGCCCTTCCTGCGGCACGGCCCTCTCGGACGATGAGGTCGAGCACGAGGACGAGGCGGGCGCGCTGTGGCACATCTGGTACGAGCTCGTCGACGGGCCCTGCGCGGAGTGGCCGAGCGGAAAAATCGAAATCGCCACCTCTCGCCCCGAGACTCTCCTCGGCGATACGGCCGTGGCGGCGCACCCGAACGACCCGCGCTACAGCGCCCTCATCGGCAAGCGCGTGCGCCTGCCCCTCACCGACCGCATCATTCCCATCATCGCCGACAGCTACGTCGACCCGCAGTTCGGCACGGGCCTCGTCAAGATCACGCCGGCGCACGACCCCAACGACTTCCTCGTGGGCCAGCGCCACAACCTCGGGCGCGTCAACATCCTCAATCCGGACGCGACGCTCTCCGCCGAAGTGCCCGCCAAATACCGCGGCATGAAAGTGCTCGAGGCGCGCAAAGTCGTGCTCGCCGACCTCGAGACTCTCGGCCTGCTCAAGAGCGAAGAGAAGACCGTGCACGCGGTGGGCCACTGCTACCGCTGCCACACCACCATCGAGCCCTACCTCTCCAAGCAGTGGTTCGTGCGCATGAAACCTCTCGCGGACAAGGCACTCAAGGCCTGGCAGGATGGCGATGTCGTCTTCTACCCGAAAAAGTGGGAGCACACCTACCGTCACTGGCTCGAGAACATCCGCGACTGGTGCATCTCGCGCCAGCTCTGGTGGGGCCACCGCATCCCGGTTTTCTACTGCAAGGACTGCGGCGCGATGATCGTGAGCCGCGAAGACCCGACCGTCTGCCCGCAGTGCGGTTCGAGCCACATCTATCAGGACGAGGACGTGCTCGACACCTGGTTCTCGAGCTGGCTCTGGCCTTTCAGCACTCTGGGCTGGCCGAAGGACACCGCCGACCTCCGCTACTTCTACCCGACCGGCGCCCTCGTGACCGCCTACGACATCATTTTCTTCTGGGTGTCGCGCATGATCATGGCGGGCATGGAATTCACGGGCCAGAGCCCCTTCAAGGACGTCTACATCCACGGCCTCATCCGCGACAAGCAGGGCCGCAAGATGTCGAAGAGCCTCGGCAACGGCATCGATCCCATCGAAATCGTGGACGAGTACGGCGCGGACGCGCTCAAGTTCACCCTTGCCTACAACTGCGCCGCCGGCCAGGACATTCTCCTCGACCGCGAGAGCTTCAAGATGGGCTCGAAGTTCGCCAACAAAGTGTGGAACGCCTCGCGCTACATACTCATGAACCTCGAGGGCCGCACGCTGCTGCCCAAAGGCGAATTGACCTACAGCGACGCCGATAGGTGGATACTCCACCGCCTCAACGGCGCGACCAAGGCCGTCGGACTGGCGCTCGACTCCTGGCGCTTCAACGATGCGGCGCAGACGCTCTACTCCTACTTCTGGGACGACTTCTGCGACTGGTACATCGAGGCCACGAAGCTCTCCACGAAGTCCGGCGACGAGCGCGAGAAGGACAGGGCCACCACCGTGCTCCTCCAAGTGCTCGACGAGTCGCTGCGCCTCCTCCATCCCTTCCTTCCCTTCGTGACGGAAGAAATCTATGGGATGCTCCCAAGCGCCGAAGGGCGCCTCATCTCAGCCGCGTACCCGGAGTGGAACACCGAGCGCGAGGCCTCGGACATCGAATCGCACTTCGACGCGCTCAAGGAAATCGTTACTCTCGTGCGCACGCTGCGCTCCGAGTTCCAGATTCCTCCGGAGACCTCGATTCCGCTCACACTCTCCTTCGACGCGGGCAACCCTCACCGCGAGTTCGTCGAGGGCCACGCCCCGCTCATCGGGCTCCTCGCGGGCGCCTCTTCGGTCGAGTTCGCGGCCGCGGCTGCCGAAGGCAGCGTCTCGCTCGCGGGCTCGGGCGTCACCGCCCACGTGCGGGTGCGCGGGCTCCTCGACATCGCGAAACTCGTCGAGCGCCTGCGGAAAGACGCCGCGAAGGAGACGTCCTACATCGAGAAGCTCGGCGCCAAACTCGCGAACGCGGCATTCCTTTCCTCCGCTCCCGCTGATATCATCGAAAAGGAAAAGGAAAAGCTCGCGGCGTCGACCGCGAAAGCCAGCAAGCTCGAGATGTACATCCAGGAGCTCTCATGAGTTCTGAAGGGAGCGACCCCCATAGGGGAGCCATTTCTCTGCCGACACAGACTTCTGTGCTCCACTCGGATCGCCTCATCATGGACAAGGCCGCGATGCTGCGCCTCAAGCGCATGCACCTTGCGCCCTACATACAGCTCGCGACCTGCCTCATAGGAAAGCCCCGGCGCTCGGGCGGGAACATGTTCCGCCACCAGCTCGACACCATGGCCATCCTCATGGATTACGGCTACATCGACTCGGTGCTCCTCAAGGCCTCCCTCATCCACGACCTCCTCGAAGACGCGCCTGAAACCGACCCCGACTCGATCCTCACCATCGACGACGAGTCCGTCGAGGTCTACAAGCTCGTCCTCGAAGTGACGCGGCGCCCCGTCGAGAACAAGGCCGAATTCCTCACGAGAATACGCGACTTCGGTTCGGCCAGGTCCAAGGTGCTCAAGAGCGCGGACCGCATCTCGAACATGATCAGCCTCGGCTACGTAACCGACGATGTGTTCGTGCGGCGCTACACCGACGAGACGGAAAACTTCGTATTTCCCATCGCGGAGCGGGCAGACGAGCGCATGCTCCTGGAGCTTAAGGAACTCGTCGATACGCGGCGTGAATACTTGAGAAATAGAATCGAAATCTAGCGCGGATATGGAGGAAGAGAGAATGCCTGCAAAGTGGACGAGAGCGATGATCGCCGCGTCGACCGATCACACACTGCTCAAAGCCATAGCCACCGAGAATCAGATCATTACAATGTGCGGCGAAGCCAAGCGCTACGCGGTGAGAGCTGTCTGCGTAAATCCATATTGGGTATCGACCTGCGCGAGGGAATTGGCCGGGTCGGAAGTCGCGATTGTCACTGTAGTCGGTTTTCCGCTCGGGGCCACCAGCACCGCCGCGAAAGCCGAGGAAGCCCGCCGCGCGGTTGCGGAAGGCGCGCGCGAAATCGACATGGTCATCAATATCGGCCAGGCGAAGGCCGGCGACTGGGACGCGGTCCGCGAAGACATCGCGGCGGTCGTCGACGCCTCGAAACCCGCGCTGGTGAAAACAGTCATCGAGACCTGCTATCTCACGCGCGACGAGAAAATAGCCGCTTGCGCGGCCGCGGTGGCCGCTGGCGCGGCCTTTGTGATGACGAGCACGGGTTTCGGCACGGGTGGCGCCACAGTGGAAGATATTCGCCTCATGAAGGAGGCGGTCGGCGACCGTGCGCTCGTGAAAGCTTCAGGTGGCATAAAGACCTACGAGGACGCGGTGGCCCTCCTCGAGGCGGGCGCCTCCAGGATTGGCGCGTCCGCGGGGTTGGCTATCATTCGCGAGGCTGAATCTTAAGCCTGAAAATCGCTTCGAAGACAGGCGCGGGAACGAAAATTCTTATTGACAATATGCTCCCGCGGCTTTACCATTTAGCTGATTTTTGGCGTTAGATTGGGAAAATCTACGCAATCCAGCATCGTAATTCTTTAAAGGAGGACAGAGCATGAAAAAAGCGTTATTAGTGCTTGTTGTCGCAGCGCTCGTCGCAGTTCCGGTGTTTGCGCAGTTCAAAGTCGGTCTCGTCACCGACGTTGGCGGTATCGATGACAGGTCGTTCAACCAGGGCACCTGGGAAGGCATCGTCCGCTTTGCGAAAGACTATTTCAAAGTGAACGCCCCCACCGCGAACTTCAAGTATCTCCAGTCCAGCGCCGAAGCGGACTATGTTCCGAACCTTTCGACGTTCTCCGATGAAGGCATGAGCCTCATCGTCGCCCCCGGATTCCTCTTTGAGCAGGCCATGACCCAGGTCGCGAAGAACTATCCGACCCGCAAGTACCTGATCATCGACACCGTGGTTCCTCTTCCCAACGTCGTGTCCGCCACCTTCGCCGAGCATGAGGGTTCCTTCCTCGTCGGCGTCGCGGCTGGTCTCAAGGCGAAAGAAGACAAGCAGTCGGTCGTTGGATTCATCGGCGGAATGCAGATCCCCCTCATCGAGAAATTCCAGGCTGGATATGAGCAGGGCGTCAAGGCCGTGTTCCCGGACTGCAAAGTCCTCATCGACTACACCGGCGTCTTCGATGATCCCTCCAAGGGCCAGGCTCTCGCGCAGAAGCAGTACAACGCTGGCGCCTACATCACCTTCTCCGCTGCGGGTTCCTGCGGCAACGGCGTGATCAAGGAAGCCAAAGAGCGCCAGATGAAGGGCGATATCCGCTGGGTAATCGGCGTCGACAAAGACCAGTACTCCGATGGCATCTACAGCGGCACCAAGTCCGCCGTCCTGACCTCGATGATGAAGCGCGTCGATGTCGCGGCCTACGATGTGGCCAAGATGACCATGGATGGCAAGTTCCCCGGTGGCCAGACTCTCGTCTTCACGCTGAAGAACGCCGGTGTCGGCATCCCCGCGAACAACCCCAACCTCTCCGCGGCGATCGTCGCCAAGGTCAAGGAATACGCCGATCTGATCGCGTCCGGCAAGCTCAAAGTCGCCGAGGTCCCCGCGAAATAATCGGTCGTTTGCCTCAACAACGACACTCGAATCGGGGTCGTCAAGCTCGTCGCTTGGCGACCCTTTTTTTATTTGCGCCTCGGGCTGAGAATTAATCATTTTCTAACACAATCGAGAGAATTCGTTAATGTTGAGCCTGTATCCTCTGGTGCGTACGGCGGTGAACAGCCTTCATCGAGCTCACACCCGGGGGCGAAGGCAGCCGCGATCACGTTCAAGTGGAGGATACGATATGAAGCGAACGATACCGTTGCGGGCTGCGCTCCTCGTAGGGCTCGCCCTGGTTGGACTCACCGTCGCCGCGGGCGCACAGACCCTTCTCGGCTCCGGAGCGACCTTCCCTGCCCCCGCCTACACGAAGATGTTCGATGAGTACAATAAAATCACCGGGGTCAAGGTGAACTACCAAGCGATCGGTTCTTCTGGCGGACTCAAGAACATCCAGGACCGCGTCGTCGATTTCGGCGGATCGGATTCCTATGTCAAAGATTCGGATTTTTCCAAGTATCCGGCGCAGATCGTGCACATCCCCACGGTGATCGGCGCGGTGGTGCTGACCTACAATCTCCCCGGGAACCCCAACCTGAGGCTCACGGGCGAAGTGATCTCCAAGATGTACCTCGGCAGCATCGCGAAGTGGAACGATGCGGCAATCGCCGAGCTCAATCCCGGCGTCAAGCTGCCCAACCTCGCGATCATGCCCGTGTACCGTTCGGACGGCTCAGGCACCACCTTCAACTTCACCGCCTACCTCAGCGCCGTGAGCCCCGAGTGGAAGTCGAACGCCGGCAACGCGAATTCGGTGAGCTGGCCGACCGGCATCGGCGCAGCCCAGAACGCCGGCGTGGCGGGTGTGGTGAAGCAAACGCCGGGCAGCGTTGGCTACGTCGAGCTGGCGTATGCGGTTCAGAACAAGATGGCGGTAGCCGCGATCCGCAACGCGAGCGGCAACTGGATCGAGCCTAGCCTCGAATCGATCTCCGCGGCGGCCGCCGGAGCCTTCCCTGCCGACACCCGAATACTTCTCGTCAATACCGACGCGAAAGCTGGATACCCCATCAGCGCGCTCACCTGGATCGTGGTGTATCGCGACCAGAAATACGGAAATCGCAGCCTGGCTCAGGCTGAGCAGCTCGCGAAACTCCTCTGGTGGATGATCCACGACGGCCAGAAGTACGTGAGCGCCCTCGATTACGCGGTGCTCCCCGCGCCCGCGGTCAAGGCGGCAGAAGCCATCGTCAAGAGTTTGAGCTACAATGGGGTGCCGGTTCTGAAATGAACGATAAGAAGTTCAATGCCCTGCTTGGCGCCGCGGCGGTTGTTATCGTCAGCATCTTCGCGGGGTTTGTAGTTACTCTGGTGGTGCAATCCCTTCCCGCGGCAAAGCAGGAGGGGGTTGCCTTCCTCTATGGATCGACCTGGAATCCTGTCACGACCAAGTTCGGAGCGCTGCCATTCATCGCGGGCACAGTGATGACCTCAGCGCTCTCCCTGTTGCTCGCGGTCCCTCTCTCCCTGAGCGCGGGCATCCTGATGGGCGAATACCTTCGCGCGGGCTGGATGAGGTCGGTCCTCAACACGCTGATCAATGTGCTCGCTTCGATACCCTCCGTCGTGTTCGGACTCTGGGGAATCGAGGTAGTGATCCCGCTCGTACGGACGCTGGCGACGCTTGTGGGCGCGCCGCCCTACGGCGCGGGCATCCTCGCCGCCTCGCTCGTGCTCGCCATCATGATCATACCCTACATGTCATCCATGACGCGCGAAGCTCTCCTCAATGTGCCGGCAGGACTGCGCGAGGGCGCCTTCGCCCTCGGCCTCACCAAGCACGAAGTGGTGACGGGCATCGCCCTGCCGTTCGCGAAGAAGAGCATCTTCGCGGGGCTCCTCCTCTCGCTCGGACGGGCGCTCGGCGAAACCATGGCCGTGACGATGCTGATCGGAAACGCCACGCGCATACCCAACTCGCTGTTTTCGCTCGGCAACACGCTGGCGAGCGTCATCGCCTCCCAGTTCAACGAGGCCTCGAGCGATGTCCACCGCTCGGCGATGATGGCGCTGGCCTTGATTCTCCTCATCATCACCATGCTCGCGGGCTGGTTCGGAAGATCCGTGATGCGAAAGGGGATGTCCTCGTATGGAAAATGATCTCTTTGTGAGCCGGTACGCGCGCCGAAAACGGAATGACGCGCTGTTCCGCGTGGCGGTGTTCGTGCCGGCGGCGCTCGTGGTGGGAATCTTGACCCTCATCATCGCGCAGGTCGTGGTACATGGCGCGGCGGCGATGAACGTGAGTTTTTTCTTTCAGCAGCAGAAACCGTTCGGGGAAGCGGGCGGGGGCATCGCGCAGGCGATTGTGGGGACACTGATGGTGCTCCTGATCGCCACGGCGATCGCGCTCCCCCTCTCCCTTTTGGCGAGCCTCTATCTCTACGAAAAGCGGGGCAGGCGGGGAGCGGGGCTTCTTTCGGGCTCCGTAAACACCCTCCAGGGCATACCCTCCATTGTCATCGGCGTGGTCGTCTACTCCTGGGTCGTCGTGCCCATGAAGACCTTCTCGGCGCTCTCTGGCGGAATCGCGCTCGCCATCGTCATGCTTCCCCTCATGACGAGCATGATCAAAGAATCGCTCGACCTCGTGCCCGCCTCCTACCTCGAAGCAGCGCTCGCACTCGGCGTGCCGCGCTGGCGCGCCATTGTTGAAATAGTGATTCCAGCCGCCGGCGCGGGCATTCTCGAAGGGACCGGCCTTGGCATCGCGCGCGCGGCGGGCGAAACCGCGCCGCTCATGTTTACCGCCTTCGGCAACCCCTTCCTCAGCCTCAACCCCGCAGGCCCTGTCTCCGCGCTCCCCCTCGTGATCTACGAGTACATCAAGAGCCCCTACGACGACTGGCACCAGAAAGCCTGGGGAGCCGCCCTGATTCTTGTGCTCTTTGTGCTCGCGCTGAACCTCGCCATCGGCGCAAGAAAAAAGCGATAACGCGCGCATCTGGCGAAATCCGCCCCCCTGTGGTATACTCCTTCTCTATCTTAAATCCAGGGGGTTGCAGGTGTCGTACATCGTTGAGATGCTTCACATCACCAAGGATTTCCCCGGAATCAGAGCGAACGACGACATCACCCTGCAGATCGAAGAGCGGTCTATCCATGCTCTCTTAGGGGAGAATGGCGCGGGAAAGTCGACTCTGATGAGCATTCTGTTCGGCCTCTATCAGCCGGACGGCGGCTCGATCCGGGTTCGGGGCAAAGACGTCAAAATAAGCGACCCGAACATCGCGACATCGCTCGGCATCGGCATGGTGCACCAGCACTTCAAGCTCGTGCACAATTTTACCGTCACCGAGAACATCATCCTCGGGATGGAGCCGCACCGAGGTCCTGTCATCGATATCCGCAAGGCCGAGCAAAAAGTCGAGGAAATCTCGAAGCTGTACGGTCTCGCGGTCGATCCAAAGGCCAAAATCGAGAACATCACCGTCAGCATGCAGCAGCGTGTCGAGATCCTCAAGATGCTCTACCGCGACGCGGACATCCTCATCTTCGACGAGCCCACCGCGGTACTGACGCCCCAGGAGATCCACGAGCTCATGCAGATCATGCGCAGGCTCGTCCAGGAAGGCAAAACCATCCTCCTCATTACGCACAAGCTCAAAGAGATCAAGGAAGTCGCCGACGTGTGCACCGTCCTGCGCCGGGGCAAGTACATTGGCACCGTGCCCGTCGCGGACACCAACGAAGAGAAGATGGCCGAGATGATGGTGGGGCGCCAGGTCAGCTTCCATGTAGAGAAGGCGTCTGCCAAGCCAGGCGAAGAGCTCCTCCGCGTCGAACATCTCAACGTGAAGAACGCGAAGGGCCTCCTGGGCGTCAAAGACCTCTCGCTCTCGGTGAGGGCGGGGGAGGTGCTGGGGCTCTGCGGCATCGACGGCAACGGGCAGACCGAGTTCGTGCAGGCGATCACCGGCCTCTCGAAAAGCGAATCTGGCAACATCTATATACGCGACAAAGATATAACACACCTCTCGATCAAGGAGCGGACCTCGCTTGGCCTCGGCCACATCCCCGAAGACCGGCAGAAGCATGGCCTCGTGCTCGACTTTACCCTCGGCGAAAACTTCGTGATCCACAGCTACTTCGAGAAACCCTTCGCGAAGTTCGGCGTGCTCAACACGAAAAGCATTCAGCAGAACGCGGAGCGCCTCATCGAAGAGTTCGACGTGCGCTCGGGGCAAGGGCCGCAGACGCCCGCCCGCGCGATGTCGGGCGGCAACCAGCAAAAGGCGATCGTCGCCCGCGAAATAGACCGCTCACCCGATGTGTTCGTGGTGGTGCAGCCGACGCGCGGGCTCGATGTCGGCGCGATCGAATACATCCACAAGCGCATCATCGAAGAGCGCGACAAGAACAAGGCGATACTCCTCGTTTCGCTCGAACTCGACGAGATCATGGATGTGTCCGACCGCATCGCGGTGATCTATAACGGAGAGATCGCGGGGATCGTGGATGCGTCGGCCACGAACGAGAACGAGCTCGGTCTCATGATGTCCGGAGCGCTTCGCAAATCGAGCGCGACAACCAAGGCCGCACGCCAGCCCGCGCGCGCGCGAACGGAGGAATAGCAATGACAGCACGAAGAGAAAAAATGGTTCTTCCGCTCATTTCGGTGCTCCTGGGGTTTGTGCTCGGATCGCTTATCGTGATCCTCACCGGCCGTTCCCCAGTTTCCATGTTCGCGGCGATACTCAAAGGATTTTCCGGCATCGACATCCTGAACGGACAGCCGATCAACACTCGCTATATCGGCGAATTCATCATCCAGGCGATGCCGATCATTCTCACGGGACTCTCCTTCGCCTTCGCGATGAGGACGGGCCTCTTCAGCATCGGCGCCGAAGGCCAGCTCATGGTCGGCTCGATCGCGGCGACTGCGGTGGCTCTCTTTGTGCAGGCCCCTCGGTTCATACACCTGCCCCTCGTGCTCCTCGCGGCGATCGCGGGCGGCGCGCTCTGGGGCGCGATTCCGGGCTTTCTCAAGGCGCGCTACAACGTGCACGAGGTCGTCGTGACGATCATGATGAACTACATAGCGCTCCACTTCAACAACTTTATGATCCTGCACGTCTATGGCAGCGCCGACCACATCAAGACGGCCCCCTTCCCCGACACCGCCCTCCTCAAATCTCAATTCCTCGAGAGCATCACGAGGTACTCGCGCCTCAATTGGGGCTTCATTCCCGTCATTCTGGCCGCGATCGCCTTCGCCTTCATCATCAACAAGACAACCTTCGGCTACTCGCTGCGCGCCGTCGGCTACAATAAAGAAGCGGCGCGCTACGCGGGCATGAAGGTGAGCAGAAACATCATCCTCTCGATGGCTATCGCAGGCGCCTTTGCGGGGCTCGCGGGCGGCGTCATCACCGTGGGAACCTTCAATTTCGGACGCGTCATACCGTCCGCCGAAGGCTACGGATTCGACGGCATCGCGGTCGCGCTGGTCGGCAGCAACCAGGCGCTGGGAATAGTGCTTGCGGGCATGCTCTTCGGAGGCCTCAAGGCAGCCCAGCCGCTCATGCAGTCGCAGGGCATCCCGCGCGAAATCGCGGGCATCATCCAGGCCTCGATCGTGCTCTTCGTGGCGATGAAATACGGCATCAAGATGATTTTGGACAAATTCGAGCGCAAGCAGGCGCCCACCACCGAAGGGGACCGCGTATGACATTTGAAATCGTACTTCAGATGTTTCCTATTGCTCTTATGTTCGCCGCTCCGATTATCCTTACGGCGCTTGGCGGCCTTTTCAGCGAGCGTTCAGGCGTCGTGAATATCGCGCTCGAAGGCATCATGATGGTGGGCGCCTTTGCGGGCGCGACAGTGACAGTAGTGCTTGAGACAAAGGTTCCCGCCGCAGCCTGGCTCGGCCTCCTTGCGGGTCTCTTGGCTGGCGTGATCTTCAGTGTCCTGCACGCGGTGGCGAGCATCAATCTCAAGGCCGACCAGGTCATCTCTGGAACCGCGCTGAACATACTCGCGGGCGGCGTGACCGTTTATTTGAGTCAGATCATTTTCCATCAGCAGAGAACCCTCGCGTTCAGCAACGGAATCCGCCAAATCAGCGTGCCGGGGCTCAATAAAATTCCGATCATCGGGCGCATGTTTTTCGATCAGGTCTATCCAACATTCTATATTGCGATATTCCTCGTGCTGCTTACATGGTTTGTCGTCTACAAGACGCCGCTGGGGCTCAGGATGCGCGCGTGCGGCGAGCACCCGCAGGCAGCCGCGAGCATGGGCATCAATGTCGTGAAAATGCGCTACTTCGGCGTACTCGTTTCGGGAGCCTTCGGCGGGCTCGGCGGGGCGGTCATGGTGCTCACGGCGGACATACAATATACGCTCGCGTCGATCCACGGCACGGGGTTCATCGCCCTCGCGTCGCTCGTGTTCGGGCGCTGGAATCCTTTCGGCGTCCTTGGGGCAGGCTTCTTCTTCGGCTTTTCGAGCGCGCTCTCGTTCTACGCGAAGGACATAAAGTTCCTTTCGGATCTGCCGGCCGAATTCTTCTACATTTTACCCTATTTGCTCACGATCATCGCGCTCCTGTTCTTCGCGGGCAAATCGGTCGGACCCAAGGCATCGGGCGAAATTTACGATTCAGGGAAGCGCTGAGCGCGCGCCACGGCGGCGCCGCGCGGACCAAGGGTGCGATGCAGCCTGCGATGCGGTCCGAGCGGCACGCCGCCAGCCGCAACCACCTGCTTGCGCCGCGACATTGGATCTATATGGAAGGCTTTGAAACATTCGCGCGCGAACTCACTTCGAGGCTCAAAGCGCGGGGCTGCGCCCGCGCTGCCGCGTGGACAATCTTTGAGCGCCGCCTCGACGCCGAACTCGAGCGGCTCACCGAGCTCCTCTTCGAGCTTTATGGCGCGAGGCCCGACTTCGCGTACTGGGTCGAGGATCTCGTCGAGCGCGCCTTCGAAGCCTTCAAGGCTCGGCCCGCACGGCTCCGCGCGCGGGATGTGCGGCTGCCGCCAGAGAGCGGGTGGTTCCGGGCCCAGGATGTTCTGGGCGCCGTCTGCTACGTCGACCGCTGGGCTGGCAGCTTTCGGGGAATTTACGATCGCCTTCCCTACCTCAGAGAACTCGGCATCAAGTACCTCCACCTCATGCCCTTCTTCAAATCGCCCGAGCGCGAGAACGATGGGGGCTACGCGGTTTCGAGCTATCGCGAGACGAACCCTCAGCTCGGCACCATGGACGAGCTCGAGGAGCTCGCGCGCCGGCTCGAGGCGCGCGGAATCACCCTCGTCGCGGACTTTGTCTTCAACCACAGCTCCGATGAGCACGAGTGGGCCCTCGCGGCGAGAGCGGGCGACAGCTTCCACCGAGACTTCTACCTCACGTTTCCGGATTCCTCCGAACCAGAGGAATACTCGCGCACGCTGAGAGAAATCTTCCCCGAAGCCCGTCGTGGCTCGTTCACCTGGTGCGAGGAGATGAACCGGTGGGTGTGGACGACCTTCCACTCGTACCAGTGGGATCTCAACTACCGCAATCCCGCGGTGTTCAACGCGATGGCCAGCGAGATGCTGGCGCTCTCGAACCGGGGCATCGGCGTCCTGCGGCTCGACGCTGTCGCGTTTGTATGGAAAGAGAAGGGGACGAGCTGCGAGAACCTTCCCCAGGCCCACACTATAATCCGCGCCTTCCAGGCTGTGGCGCGTCTCTCCTGCCCCTCGCTCCTCTTCAAGTCCGAAGCGATTGTCCACCCCGACGACATCGCGAAGTACATCGATCCGCGCGAGTGCCAGCTCTCCTACAATCCGCTTCTGATGGCCGAGCTCTGGGAAGCCGCCGCGACCAAGGAGGTAAAACTTCTCGCCTACTCCTTGGCGAAGCGCCACGATCTGCCAGAAGGCTGCGCGTGGGTCAACTACATCCGCTGCCACGACGATATCGGCTGGACCTTCGCGGACGAGGACGCGGCGGCCCTCGGCATCAATGGCTTCGACCACCGCAGGTTCCTCAATCAATTCTATCTGGGCGAATTTCCGGGCAGCTTCGCGCGGGGACTCAGTTTCCAGTACAATCCGCTGACGCGGGACATGCGCATCTGCGGCACTGCGGCGTCGCTCGCGGGCATCGAGCGCAACATGGTCCGCGATCCTGGCAAGAACAGAGAGACATCGCTTCGGCGCCTGCTGCTCCTGTATGGAATCGCGCTCTCAGCAGGCGGATTGCCGCTCATCTATCTGGGCGACGAGCTCGGTGTCGAGAATGATCCAGCGTGGGACCGCGACCCCGCGCACGCGAAGGATTCGCGCTGGGTTCATCGCGCGGTCTTTCCCCAGGCGCTCTACGAGGAGCGCCACGACAGCGCGACGGTAAGCGGGCGCGTTTTCTCCGGCATGCTGAAAATGATCCGGGCGCGCGCCAGCCGCGCGGTCTTCGCGGAGCCACGGCTCGCGGTCATGGAGAGCGGCCACCCGTCGATCCTCATGTTCGTCAAGGAAGGCGCGGACGAGCGGCTCGCGGTGGTCGGCAACTTCAGCGAACGTCCGGCGCGGCCCTGTTCCAGCGGCTGGCGCGCGCTCTTTTCGGGCACGGACGGGCAAGGGAGCGAGCTGCTCTCCGCCAAAACATGCACTGAAAACGAGGCACCTGTCCTCGAACCCTGCGAATTGCTCTGGATTTCGATACGAGCCGCTCCGGGCGCGTAACCCCGCACGCGTGAAATCCGCACACAGATGCGCCCCGCCCGCGAGAACACGCACGCCGCGCGCTTGAGCCGCCCATCGCGCGCCCTTTACAGTCGGAACTTCTGGCGCGATGCGCTTCTGGGCCATTTGAATTTTATTTAGATATGATTTATGTTATACATACTTAAATCGTAAGTCCGCCTGAAAATTCGCGACATCCGGATCGGGCAGGCCAGACGAATGAAGTATGGGGATGCTATTTCATGATCGATGTAAACGCGCTTCAGCGATATTCGCTGTTCGGGGGCGTTACTCCCGAACAGATAGAGAAAATCAAGCCTCTGCTCGGCGTCGAACGCTTCGAGGCGGGGGAGTGCCCGCAGGTTGAGGGGCAGCCGAACGATAAAATTTACTTCATTTTAAGCGGTGGAGTGGACATCGTCAAACAGGGTGTCGTCATTGTCCGCCTCAGGGAAGGCGAAACCTTCGGCGAGATGGAACTCCTCGACATCATGCCGAGCATCGCCACCGTGCGCGCCGCGACCCCAATCGAAGTCGTCACCATCTCGAACCGCGCCCTCTACGAAATATCCAAGCTCGATCTTAAAACCTTCTCGATGATCATCATGAACCTCGCGCGCGATCTCTCCAGACGCCTGCGCCACATGGACGAGCTCGCCTGCAGCGAAGAGAAAATCACCTAAGCCCACACATTTTTCTTGCGTTCGCCATCCGGCGGTAATATACTCCGATTGTCAGAATTGGCATTGAGCGTTTCTACGCTTCATTCACTGACAGGAGGCAGATATGACAAGAAAACGGAGCATCCTCTTCGCACTGATGCTCGCGGCCGTGGCATTCGTCGCGACGGCGCAGACGGTTACCATCACGTATTGGCAGTACTACTACGAGTCCAAGGTCAAACTGATGGATGAGCTCATCAAGAATTTCGA
>Ga0172370_10000915_pt1 | contig 45723 bp, 46 predicted proteins | sample LakKiv5m_FD_114538 | JGI IMG/M metagenome (GOLD analysis project Ga0172370, IMG submission 114538) | Freshwater microbial communities from Kabuno Bay, South-Kivu, Congo - kab_022012_11.5m | ecosystem: Environmental > Aquatic > Freshwater > Lake | place: Democratic Republic of the Congo...
CGCTTCGGCTTCCGAATAGCCATACATCTCTATTGCGCCGCGGTTCCAGGCCAGGATGTTTCCGTCGAGGTCATGCATAATGACCGCGTCGTTCGAATCACTGACCACCGTAGCCATGCGGCGAAGTTCTTCAGTTCCCACTTGCGTGATAATTGTCATGGCTATCTACCTCCAGCCTGTGTACTAGTATTTTAACGACTTTCCTTGGGTTTAGGATGAGAAGGTTAACGATTTAGAATTAATGGAATGAAAGAGAATATAAACTGCAGTCCCATGTATTGATTATACTCTCTGCCCATCTAAAATCAACAATTCATACCTTTTCTCTGGTAAAATATATCCCTGTGATTTCAGCTCGCGGACCCGTGTGTTCCTTGCACACAGCTCTCTCGCCTGTCTGGAACGCAAAACATACTGAAGGAGTAAGTTAACATGGTTCGTATTCGTTTACGTCGTATTGGCCTTAAAGGCCAACCCACGTACCGCCTGGTGGCTGCCGATAAAGAGTCGCCGCGCGATGGTCGCTTTTTGGAAATTCTGGGTGTCTACAATCCCCGCACCAACCCTGCGACAATTCATTTGAAGGAAGACCGCATTTTCCATTGGATGAAGAACGGCGCCCTGCCCACCGAATCTGTGGCGCAGATATTCAAATCCTCTGGCACGCAGGCCCGCTTTGACCGCTTCAAGAAGGGCGAGGCTCTCGAAGCCCTCGTCGCTGAAGCTGCCGAAGCTGAGGTCAAGCGCGCCGCACCCCTCAAGACCCGCAGGGATTAATACATTACCCTCACTCTAGCCCTCTCCCATTGGGAGAGGGGACTCCCTTCCCCGAAGGGGAAGGGATGGAGATGAGGGAGAGAAAGTAAATATGAAAGAACTGATCGAATACATCGCCAGGTCCCTTGTGGAACATCCCGAAGAAGTCGATGTGAAGGAAAGCGGCGGCAATCGTGTCCGCCTTGAGCTCAGCGTTGCAAAAGATGACATGGGACGTGTCATTGGTAAAGGCGGCAAGGTTGCGAATTCCATCCGTACGCTGCTGCGGGTGGCGGCTGAGCGGGCAGACAAACAAGCCACGCTGGATGTGACGGAACCCGCTTAATGACCACACCAAAGCAATCAGGCTCGCCGTCAGGCGAGTCTATTTATTTAGCCATTGGTTATCTCCGCCGTCCGCATGGCGTCAGCGGCGAGATCATTATGGATTTGCATACCGATTTCCCGGATCGCATCCAGGCGGGCCGCAAGGTTTATATCGGTGAAAAACACGAGGCCGCAACCTTTGGCAGTGTCCGCGGGCATGGTAATGGTTTACTGGTCACACTGCGCGGCTATGAGACGCCTGAAACCGTTGGACGATTTCGCAATCAATGGGTATATGTTCAAACCAGGGAAGTTCCGTCGCTTCCGGAAGGTCAGTATTATCAATATGAATTAATTGGGGTGGATGTCGTGGACGATAACGGCAATCCGCTTGGCAGGATCGTGGAAATTTTGGAAACGGGCGCGAATAATGTATACGTCGTCAAAGACGACTCCGGCAGGGAGATTCTCCTGCCCGCCATTCCCTCGGTCATACTGGACCTGGATATGACTCAGCGTTCCATGAAGGTCCACCTGCTTGACGGATTAATCGATAATCGGGATTCGTAAAACGGGGGCGGGAATTAGTGGGTGGGTGATACAATTTCCGAAGCATGACTCCCGAAGAATGCCATGGATGACAAAAAATACTGGATCGGCTTCAACTTAATCAAAGGCATTGGCGCGGTCCGCATGCAGGGACTGGTCGCTTATTTTGGCGATCTTGAATCTGCCTGGAACGCCGATTCTGATTCTTTGGCAGAAGCAGGTTTGGGCGCGAAAGTGATCGAGAGAGTCCTCGCGGCGAGGGAAACTGTCAGCCTGGATAAAGTCTGGCAGAAGATCGAGGCGCAGGGAATTAAAATCCTGACCTGGGGCGATGAAGGATATCCGGCCCGTCTAAAAGAGATCGACCAGCCTCCTCCCGTTTTATATATTCGCGGCGAATATTTGCCCGATGATTTGTTTGCCGTGGCGGTTGTGGGCACGCGCAAGGTGACTGCTTATGGCCGGCAGGTGACGGAAGAGATCGCGTCTTTTCTTGCCGCGAATGGCATGACTGTGATCAGCGGGCTCGCGCGCGGCGTGGATGTGATCGCGCATCAAACTGCGCTGAAAGCCGGCGGGCGCACGATCGGCGTTCTCGGCTGCGGGGTGGATAAAATCTACCCGCCTGAGCATCGCGGGTTGGCCGAACAAATGATGGAACGCGGCGCGATCATCAGCGATTATGCAGTTGGCACACCGCCGGATGCATCCAATTTTCCGCCGCGCAATCGAATTATTTCGGGTTTATCTTTGGCGGTGGTTGTGATCGAAGCGGCTGAAACAAGCGGCGCGTTGATCACTGCCGAATTTGCGGCGGAGCAGGGTCGTGAAGTTTTTGCCGTACCGGGCAGTATTCTTGCCCCGCAGAGCAAAGGCACGAATCGATTAATTCAAAAAGGCGCACAGCCCCTGTTGACACCTGCCGATTTGATGCAGGCTTTGGATCTGACCCGCGTGGGCGCGCAAAAATCTGCGCGAAGGATTTTGCCCGCCGATGAAATCGAAGCGCGCGTGCTAAGTGTGCTGGGAAGTGAGCCGCTGCATGTGGACGAAATTCGCAACCAGGCCGACTTGCCAATTGAAAAAATATCCGCTACCCTTGCGCTGATGGAATTGAAAGGGATGGTGCGGCAGGTTGGCGGCATGAATTACGTTGCCATGCGTGAAGCACAATCGGACTATGACGTATAGGAGACTTATATGACAGTTGATGTTTTACATACCTATGCAGTGATCATGGCAGGCGGCGGCGGGACGCGTCTCTGGCCTGTTTCAAGAAAAGAGAAACCCAAGCAATTACTCCCCTTGCTGGGGGATGAAACATTATTTCAAAGCACCGTAAGGCGTTTGGAGAAATTGTTTCCGCCCGAGCGAATTTTAGTGGTGACGGTTGAAGAGCAGGCGCGTGAGATGAAACAGCAGGCGCTTGAAATTCCGCAAGAGAACTATTTGATCGAACCTGCGCCGCGTGGAACCGCTTCTGTCGTTGGCTTGGCGGCGATGGTTTTGCTAAAGCGCGATCCGAATGCGTCCATGGCGATCCTGCCCTCGGATCATTTCGTTCGCAATGTGGATTTGTTTCATTACCTGCTCAGGGCCGCTTTCGATGTGGCCGAAACTGGATATTTGGTAACGCTGGGTATTACGCCAACCCAGCCCTCGACGGCCTATGGCTATATTCAACAAGGCGAGCCGTTGAACGGTCAATATAAATACCCCACTTATAAAGTGAAGCGTTTTATCGAAAAACCCGACGAGCAAACCGCGCAGCAATTACTTCGCACGGGAGACCATTCCTGGAATAGTGGGATGTTTGTCTGGCGCGCGGATGCGATTTTGAACGAGATCGATAAACAAATGCTTGAACTTGGAAGCGTATTGAAGAAGATTTCGTCCGTGTGGGGAACCAATCAGCAGGATGCGGCGCTAAATGAAAACTGGCGCAACCTCAATGTCGAGACCGTGGATTATGGCATCATGGAAAAAGCGGAGCGTGTGGCCGTGCTTCCTGCAGGCGGCCTGGGCTGGAGCGATGTCGGGATGTGGTCCTCTCTGTTTGAGGTATTATTACCCGACATGGATGGTAACATTGCCACCAATTCCAGTTTGCATCTTGCACACGAGACACATAACACAATGGTCTACGGCGGTTCAACAGACCGTCTGATCGTCACGATCGGCGTGGATGATATGGTCATTGTAGATACAGGGGATGCCCTGCTGGTGTGCAAGGCAGACCAGTCTCAAAGGGTCAAGGAAGTGGTCGAGCACCTCAAGAAACACAGGCAGGACAAATATCTATAAAATTGACATTTGTAAAAAAATGAAAAATTGCGTAGAATGTACGCTCTATCCCGTACCCTTACGGGATAGATTTGTGTTACTCTGAAAGAAATTCGCGCGTTCTACGCTGGAGGTTTGATGGAAGCATATTGTATGAAGTGTAAGGCAAAACGGGAAATAAAAGACTCCGTTGCAGGTTTTAATGCTAGAAGCTCTGCAGTAACAACTGGTATTTGCCCCATTTGCGGCACAAAACTTTATCGCATGGGGAAAACAGAAGCCCATATTGGTTTAATCCCACCGCCCAAGCCTGAAAAGGTGGAAGTGCGCGATGGGAAATTGGTAATTGTCGAATCGCCTGCAAAGGCAAAAACGGTCGGGCGTTTTCTTGGTAAGGGATATTCTGTACGCGCTTCGGTGGGACATGTGCGCGACTTGTTGAAATCGCAGCTCTCCGTGGATGTGGATAATAATTTTGAGCCAAAATATCGCGTCCCGAATGAAAAGAAGGAAATTGTCAAAGAACTCAAGAAACTTGCGAAAAAATCCGAGGAGATATTCCTCGCAACCGATCCTGATCGTGAAGGCGAATCCATTTCATGGCATTTGATGGAAGCTGCCGAGATCGATCCTGAACGCACCAGGCGCGTTGTTTTCCATGAGATCACTGCGCCTGCCGTGGCGGAGGCCTTCTCACACCCGCGCAGTATCAATATGGATTTGGTCAATGCGCAGCAGGCGCGCCGTGTGCTGGACCGCCTGGTGGGGTATAGTATCAGTCCAATTTTGTGGGAGAAAGTGCGCGGACGATTGTCAGCGGGCAGGGTGCAATCGGTGGCCCTCAGGCTGATCGTGGACCGCGAGCGCGAGATCGATGATTTCAATGCCGTTGAATATTGGTCAATTCACGGTGAATTCAAGCACGAGACTCACAAATCGGCATTCCTTGCGAAACTGGCCAGGATCGACGATAAGGAACCGGAACTCGGAGGCGAAGAACTAGTCAAGCCCATCCTGGTTGATATGGAAACTGCTGCGTATGCAGTGACGAAAGTAAAGCGGGGTGAACGCAGGCGCAAACCATCTGCGCCATTCACAACTTCCACATTGCAGCAGGAAGCCTCGCGCAAGCTCGGCTTCACGGCCAAGCGCACCATGGGTCTGGCGCAGGGATTATATGAAGGTCAGGATGTGGGCGAGGGCGGCACAACCGGTTTGATCACTTATATGCGTACCGACTCGATGAATGTTTCCGCGCTTGCTCAAAATGAAGTGCGTGAATATGTCACTGGAAAATACGGCGCGGATTATCTGCCCGCTGAAGCGCCGGCATATAAAACCAAATCCGCGAATGCGCAGGAAGCCCATGAGGCGATCCGTCCAACTTCTGCGATGCGCGACCCCGAGAAGGTAAAAGAATTTCTCGACCCGGCCATGTTCAAATTATATCGTTTGATCTGGCAGCGTTTCGTGGCGTCTCAAATGGAATCAGCTGTTTATGATACTCTGCAGGTGGAAGTAACAGGCAGAACGATTGAACATGAATACCTATTGCGTGCTTCCGGCTCCGCGGTGAAGTTCCCCGGCTATTTGGTTGTCTATGAAGAGGCCAAAAATGAAGACTTAAAAATGGGCGACGAGGAAGAGAATGTAAAGATACCGGTGGGTATTGCCGAGGGACAAGAACAGGAATTGATTCGCTTGATTCCCGAGCAACACTTTACACAACCGCCCCCGCGTTTTTCAGAGGCCTCACTCGTTCAGGCGCTGGAAGAGAACGGTATTGGGCGGCCATCCACTTATGCGCCGACCATCTCCACCATTCAACAGCGTGGATATGTTTTGCGTGAAGATAAACGCCTGATTCCCACCGATACCGGCATCCAGGTCACTGATTTAATGGTGCAATATTTCCCTGAAGTGGTGGACTTTAATTTTACAGCGCATATGGAGGAAGACCTCGACAAGATCGCGGAAGGGGAGATGGCCTGGACGGATGCGATCCGTGAATTTTACGAGCCGTTCTCGGAAGATGTGAAAAAAGCGCAAGCCGAAATGCCCGTCACCAAATCAGGCCCTGAGCCGATTGGCCGTGCCTGTCCAGACTGTGGCAAGGAACTTGTCATTCGGTACGGCCGTTTTGGGAAATTTATTTCGTGCAGCGGTTTCCCAGAATGTCGTTACACTGAGCCCTGGCTGGAGAAGATCGGTGCGCTATGTCCGACCGATCAGGGTGAGCTTGTGGAGCGGAAAACCCGCAAGGGACGCACCTTCTTCGGTTGCATCAATTATCCAAATTGCGAATTTACCTCATGGAAGAGGCCGCTCGCCAAGCCTTGTCCGAAATGTAACGGGCTGCTGGTTGTTGCGAACAAACGTGAGGCGCACTGTATTAGCTGTTCCGAATCCTTCCTATTGGAAGAAGTCGTCCCTGAGGCCATGTAATAAAGAAAGAGGACTGTATGCACTTTTCACCCCTTCCATATTTGGATCCCGGCTCCGGCAGTTTTATTATTCAGATATTGATTGCCGTTCTACTGGGTCTCGGCGTTGCCTTGCGCGCTTCATGGGGGAAAATAAAAGGATGGTTTGGGGTCAAGCCCAGGCCGGAAGAAGACGACGAAATAAATAATGACCAAGACTGAGAGGCTTGCCGCCTCTTTCCGCGACCCAAGCGGGTTTCTGTTTTCTCGAAGCGGAGTCTTGTACCGGCAGATTAATCGCATCTATGAAAAAGATTATACGCAGTTAATGAATTCCGGTTTGTATGCGAAGCTGGTCAAAGCCGGGCTGTTGATTCCGCATGTTGAGGTGGAGCAGGCTCCAGCGGAGGGGGGAGCGGCATTTAAAGTCATTCAACCTGAGCGTGTCCAATTCATCTCATATCCTTATGAATGGTCGTTCAGCCAGTTGAAGGATGCTGCGCTTGCCACACTATCCATTCAGAAGCGCGCACTGAAGCACGGCATGTCGCTCAAGGATGCGAGCGCGTTTAACATTCAATTTGTGCGCGGCAAACCATCTTTGATCGACACATTGTCTTTCGAAACATATAAGGAAGGCGAACCTTGGGTGGCATACCGTCAATTCTGCCAGCATTTCCTTGCGCCGCTGGCATTGATGAGCTGCCGCGATGTGCGCTTGAATCAATTGCTGCGTGTGTATATCGACGGAGTGCCGCTAGATCTTGCAGGCAGTTTATTGCCTGTCGGGACGAAATTTAATTTTGGACTTCTTGCGCATATCCATATTCATGCCGGGGCACAAAAAAGGTACTCTGATAAGGCAATTACACCGCGAAAAGGTGGAATGAGTCAACGTGCAATGATCGGGTTGATCGAGAACCTGGAAGGCGCCATCAGGAAATTATCCTGGAAACCAGCCGGAACGGAATGGGGGGCATACTACAAAGCAACAAATTATTCTGATCCAGCCTTTGAACACAAAAAACAATTGGTGCGCGAGTGGTCTGCCTGGCAGAAGCCAGCGTTGATTTGGGATTTTGGCGGTAACACAGGGGTGTTCAGCCGCGAATCTGCTTCCTCTGGAGCATTCATAGTTTCATTTGATATCGACCCTGCGGCTGTCGAACAAAATTATCGGGTTGTAAAAGTCAATAAAGAGCAACACCTTTTACCTTTGGTTCTGGACCTGACAAATCCAAGTCCTGCAATTGGATGGGACAACCAGGAGCGCAACTCATTTAGTTCACGCGGCCCTGCGGATATGGGACTTGCGCTGGCAATCGTTCACCATCTTGCTATTTCAAATAATGTGCCCCTGCCGCAACTTGCTGAATTTTTTGCAGCGCGCTGTAAAACGCTGGTGATTGAGTTTGTCCCCAAATCTGATTCGCAGGTGCAGAAACTGCTTGCATCGCGCGAGGATATTTTCCCCAATTACACCCGCGGTGGATTTGAGGCCGCGTTTGCTGGGTGGTTCAAAACCCACAAAGCCGAGTCTGTCCACGATTCGGAACGTATGCTTTATTTAATGCAAAAAAGGTAGCCAAAATGCCATGTCGGGGATAAAAAATAGGATGTATAATACGGTTAAAGTTAGCGAGACAAGGAGTCTTGTATGCAGTTAATCGTTGCCCTGTTGAAAAAACTGCCCATCACCCCGGTTGCCCTTTTTATTGGAGGGTTACTATTGGGATTATTGATCGGCTGGGTCATTGCGCCAGTGCAGTTTGTGGATGCGACTCCCGCCTACCTGCGCGCGGATTTGCAGGAGGATTATCTCCGCATGGCGATTGACTCCTTTCGCCTCAACTCGAACCCGGACTTGGCTGTTCAACGTTGGCAGAATTTAGGCTCCGGAGCCCAGCAAGCCTACAGTACTATACAGGCCAACCCCAAGAGCGCAGACCCCAATGTCATCAAAGCTTACGGCGATTTGATAACCGGAATTCTTTCGGCGGGCAGCCAACCAACGGCAGCTGAGACAGGCGGTTCATCCTCAGGAATGAAAACTGCGGTGATTGGAATAGGCATCCTCCTGTTTCTCGGTGTGGCCGCAGCGGTTGGCGTGTATCTTTTCCGTTTGCTTGGTAGACACGGCAGCAGTGAGGTGGCCGCTGTGGTGCATGCGGCTCAGGTCAATCGCAATACTGGAAAAACAAATTTTGAAGAACTTGGGCTTGCCCCTCCCATCACACAGACCATGACAACCTATGTGCTGGGCGATGACCTATATGATGAATCTTTCAGCATTGATACTCAGGCTGGGGAATTCATGGGCGAATACGGTGTGGGTGTTTCGGAAGCCATAGGTGTGGGCGACCCGAAAAAGGTGACTGCGCTGGAGTTCTGGCTTTTCGATAAAAACGACATCAAGACTGCGACAAAAGTGCTGATGTCCCGCCATGCTTTCGATGATCCTGACATCCGTTCCCGACTGGAGCCGAAGGGCGAGCTTGTAATCGTAGAACCACAAGCGCAAATCATGCTCGAGACAGCCTCCCTGCAATTGCTTGCAACTGTGGTTGATCTTGAATATGGGAAAGGCCCATTACCGCCCGATAGTTATTTTGAACGGATCACTCTTGAATTGGCGGTCTGGCCAAGACAAGCCTAATGAAAAATCCCGCCCAGTTTTGGGCGGGATTTTCTTTTCATGGTGCTATTCTATTTTAATAATTTTGAATTTGATCTTACCACCGGGGGTTTCTGCTTCTACAAATTCGCCAACCCTCCTGTCCATTAAGGCGCTTCCTATCGGAGATTCGTGTGAGATCCTGCCTTCACGTGGATCTGCTTCCGCAGGACCGACAAGATGATAGGTTTCAGGATCAAAATCACCTTCTTGAATGGTGACATGAGACCCAATGGAGACGATTCCCGTAGCCTGTGTTTTTTCAATAATGACCGAATTACGAAGAATTGCTTCAATTTCCTGAATATGACCTTCGAGGAAGCCTTGGTCTTCCTTGGCTTTGTGATAATCCGCGTTCTCTGAAAGGTCGCCCATTTGGATGGCAGAGCGCAGTCTCAAAGACAATTCTGTTCGTCGTGGACCTTTCAGGTCTTCCAGTTCGGCCATTAGTTTTGCATGGCCTTCCGGGGTTAAATAAAGGGGTTTGGACATGGCTTGCTCCTTTCTAGTTGTGGTTGATGTGTCACTTTTTATTTGAAAAGGGGAAATAGGAATGATGTGCGCCCCCTTTCAAAGTAAAACCAATTATGGTTTTTCAAAGGGATTAAATAATTTTTGATGCTCTTCTATTGCGTAACGGTCTGTCATGCCTGCTATGTAATCACAGATGGTGCGTTCCAGCCCGCGCTTTTCGATGAAGAATTGAACATGGTCGGGAAGCATGGCTGGTTCTACGCGATAGGCAAGGAAGAGATCTGAAATTATCCGCTCGGCCTTGACCTGCATGCGTACCACTCGATAATGGCGATATAGGTTTTTGTAGAGCAGGTCTTTCAACTCGCGATTGCAGCGCTGCATTTCCTCGCTGTAGCCGATGAGGTTATATTTTAATTTTTGTATGTCCAGCGAGGTTTTCACTTTGCTTTCCTTGATGCGGGTTTCGGTTGCCTGGAGCATATCGGTGACCATGATGCCCACCAAGTGGCGGATCGTGCGATGCCTTTCCATGTCACCGAGGATGGCTTCGCGCCAGTTGTAGGTCGCACGCAAAATTTCCCAGAGCGCAACTCCTTCCAGCAATTGGGGGCTGATCATGCCCGAGCGCAGGCCATCATCGAGGTCGTGCGTTGTGTAGGCAAGTTCATCGGCGACGTTGGCAATTTGTGTTTCGAGGTTGCCGCGCAGGTCGGGATTGAAATCGCGAGCGTCCGATATATCGTATTCAGACTCGTGTTTTACCATCCCCTCACGTACTTCCCAGGTGAGGTTTAAACCGGGGAATTCCGGATAGCGTTGTTCCAATTCAGTGACGATGCGGAGGGATTGTTTGTTGTGGTCAAATCCGCCGGTGTCCTTCATCAGCCGCGCGAGTGAAGTTTCTCCGGAATGGCCAAAAGGAGAGTGTCCCAAATCGTGCGCCAGGCAAATGGTCTCAACCAGATCCTCGTTCCCGCCCAAAGCGCGGGCTAATGTGCGGCCGATCTGAGCGACCTCCAGCGTGTGGGTGAGGCGGGTTCGGAAGTAGTCGCCTTCGAAATTGATAAAGACTTGAGTCTTATATTCCAACCTGCGAAACGCAGTGGTATGCAGGATGCGGTCGCGGTCTCGTTGAAAAGATGTGCGATATGCCGGTTCACCGTCAAGATAGGCGCGTCCTTTGGTATCCTTGCTCCGCATTCCGTAAGAAGCAAGGCTTTTGTCTTCGATCTCTTCGAGTTGCTGGCGGGTAAAAAACATGATTTGCCTTTTGATGAATATGTCATTGGGTGTTCGAATTGTCTCAAACACGCACAATGACAAAGTGTGGGGCGAGAGGGGGTCGAACCCTCACGGTATCACTACCGACGGATTTTAAGTCCGTTGCGTCTGCCGATTCCGCCATCGCCCCAGCGAATGTAATTCTACTATAAATTGTTGTTCTTTTGGATTTGCGTTGCAAGGGGGAGTGAGTAATTTTAAGACTTGAAATCTACTAATTATCGCAAGCTGTCGCTGATGGGGGAGAAGCGATGATATCCAGTTCGCGCATTTAGTTGAGGCGTTGCAAAATGGGCAAAAGATTGTGACGAGCTAGACCTACTATCTCAATCACCGACAGGCAGATGTCGACTTAGCACCACTCCCTTCCGCGCATAACGCATAAGATTCAAACCCGAGCTCAACCACCAACTTGCCTTCAAGGATCATGCCAAATTCACGACCTTCGTGATGTGACAGAATTTCATCTGACAGGGCACCGAGCGCGTAAGTGATTTCCAGAAATTCCGCGCCGCTTTCGGCAGGCGTTGTTAGGCGTGCCCAGGTTACGCCTCCTTTGAGTTCAATCAATGGACGGGAATTTGCGCGAACCATTGGCGACGGGGACTGCGTATGGAGAAATGTGATCACACACGGTATTAACAACTCAGCCATGAATCACTTGACCAAGTATCTTGCTCGCGAATTTGCAGGCGACCAGATCACTGTAAACGCAGTCATGCCGGGCGCATTGGTTTCCACTGGATGGCGGGAGGCTTGGGCGGAGAATATGGCGAAACAACAAGGCAAGACGAAAGCCGAATTTCCGGCAGCCTACTGCTGTGAGAAGGGGATTCTCGCTGGACGTCGGGCCGGTATGGAAGAAGTCGCAGGTACCGTTGTTTGTCTGGCATCCGATCGGGCTGGCTACATCAACGGAGCAGAGATCCCTGTGGATGGAGGCTATAGCGTTAACGCTCGGTAAATGGGATTGTGAAATCTACGGCAGGTTGTTCGCAACACTGCTCTCGCAGGTATTAAATGCCAATGCTCATGAATGAGATTCTCATTCATGAGCATTGGTTATAAACTAAATCCTGCGGTCCCGACGGGGATAGAACCCGCGGTGCGTAACATTTTGGCTAACTAACGATGAGTTGATTTTTGAGCCCTTTTTGGGCTTATTTCGTAATTTCTTGCAAAGACAGGAAGAATGTCACACAAGATTTGTTACATTTTATTACAATTAGGGCAACTACAACCTCAGGGCACAAGCCTTATCGAAAAACATTAGCAATAGGCTGGGAAAATTTCTTCCAAAAAATCCCAAAAAACTGAGGGATGAAGCAACTAGCACAGGCTCCATTCTAATATGAGGGCATATAGAAAGTCAAGCAATTTATGGGGCATTTTGTTAAAGTCAAGATAATTGTCCACTTATGTCACAAAATGAACAGCTTTACCTTTCCTATCTGAGCGGATAACCCAAGTAGCCAGCACAGGTGGCAGGCGTGATATACCAACCAATTACTCTTCAACTTCGATGCGATCCACTTGGACCTGAGAGCCGTTGTAGTCAGGGACATTACTCAGTAATGAACCATAAAGATGAACGATCTTGCCGCTGTCGCGCAGCACCTCGATCTGGGACTTTACCGTTGGGTCCATTGAATCAATACCAAAGTAGATTATTTGCCCCAAATCCCGCCGCTCGAAGTAATCATCATACTGTGCGCCGGGTTCCGTACTCTTGATGACGCCCCACCAGTCAGTTATCTCTTCTGTGGTACCGGGTGGCATGAAACCGCCGGAAGCTTGTTCTTCTGTGCCACTATTTCCTGCGGGAACACACTCTCCCCGGTAATAAGCCCATTCGTCACAGGTGCTGCCATCCAGAAAAACACATATTCCGTTTTGACTGCCATCGGCAACCGTGCGGATTTCGAGTTTGTTCCCATTTTGCGTGCAATAAACTGAGGCAGGATTTGGCATACCCGCCTGAGGCATGTCCGTCGCAACAGGTTCAGGTGCCGTCTGAGTCTGGGGCGCTGCGCAGGCCGTCATTGCCATCAAAATGATTACGAATGTAAATATCCTTTTCATTTTTTTCCTTCTTTCTGTTGTTCCAGATTTGGTGTAATTCGTCCGTTTGCTAAATGTGATGCGGGACTTCCATTTGTCTGACATTTTTATCCTCAATACTAACGACGGACAGAACAGTGAATTTGTTCCTAGCCACCTGACAATTGTGCAGTAAAGCTATAGTGAACCGATTATCGTGTGTGCTAATCTACGCGCTCGATGAGTTTTTTCAATCTTCCAGAGGGGAAGTCCTTTACATTGGTGTAGTACTTTTTTCTGACACCTGGTATCCAGGTCAGCAACATCAAGATAGGCGTCAGCACCCTAGTTTTGTAGTCTTTCTGCGGAAAGTCGAAAAGCCTGTGTTTCTTGAAATACCTATAATCTGCTTGCCAAAGAGGCCGAAGCCTTCCCCAAATGTTGTCCCTAAAAACCTTGTGCCCTCCAACGCCGAGAAAGTTCTGCGGCCTAACGTATCCTTTTTCAGCAAAACTGACCAGACATTGCGCAAAACTCTGTAACAAAGCGTCAATCTCTGCCGAGTTTCCACCTTCGTCAGTGATGATGTCTACATGATTGGCATGTTGCCGTGCAGTGGATGAGGCTTCGAGTATCTGAATAAGATTAGGGTTTTGTCTCAAAGGTCCCGAAATGATATATCCCAACTGTTTTCCAGCAAGGGACGGGGTATGATTCCAAAAGTAAGCCCGATCATAGAATGTTTTCCACATGGAGGACAAATACCGACCTTTGACAGTCCCTGCGAAGACGATAATATCCGCAGTTCTCACGCGCTGGTTGTAGAAGTCAGCAAACCCGTCTTTATACGCACAGGTGTAATCATATCCACAGCGCATACAACCCAGGCAAGCGCCGCGTATATCCACGTCGTTTAGGTTAATCACGTCTATCTCATCTGCAAAAGACTGCTTGAATCGCGCTATCATCTTTCCTAGGTTGGAATTGCTGTCGTACGTGTCTGTCAAGACCAAAACCTTTTTGCCTCTGGTATCAATTCTCGTTTTCGGCTCGGTCGGCTGGTATGCAAAGTCTCTGAAAGTAAGTGGGGCGAAGAGCCTTGAGGTTGCAGCTTGCTCTCGAATAGCCTTGAAGAAACCCTCGGCGAAAACTATCATCTCCCGTCTTCTCTCCTCTTCCATCAAGTCAATGATATCCAAAGAGATGGCATCAACGTATTTCATGCCAAGGTCTTCACAGACGGCTCGCATGTAATTGTGGGCGGTGTGGTCGTAGAAATGGATGGAAGTGGTCATTACGACGGCATACTTGTTCTCGAAAGCATCTTCCATGCCTCTCTCAGAAATCAGTTCGATGAACCGCATATACTGAGCGGGGGCACATAGAACCCATAGTCCGAAAGACCACAAAACGCCATCGGCTGATCGAACCTCATCAATGATTTCCTGAAAGGCTTCCTGGTCTCTCTCTATCTTTTTGATGCACTGGGATACATGGATGATCCTGAAATCGTGTTGAGGGAAATGCTTTCGAATATACGCGACGTATTGTAGGGTGATGCTGTCTTCGCCTTTTGGGCTTCCGTTTAGTACAATTATTTTCATGATTGACATTCCTTATTCAATTTGAGGTTAGTTGCTAAACCAAAAGGCAAATAACGTCGGGTGGCCGAATCAACCCACTGTTGATGTAATACCAGGTGCGCTACCAGAAAAACCAACCAGATAATACTGGCAGCCACATGGAAGCGATCGAATATGGTTATTGCCTCGGCGGGCAGGCCGGTAGACAGTAGCCATGCCAGTATGCCGAATATATTGGTAGCGATAAAAGAAATCCAGGTAATGCGATCTACCACGCGATTAGCCCGCACCGGTCTTTTCAGCGTTCTAAGTGATTGTCCACGTAAGGCTTTGAGCCAATTCCAATGCCAAACGATGTGGATAATCACCCCAAACAGACCTAAAAAGCCAGACCCTACATGAAATGCCAGCCACACGGCTCGGTCAATCCCGGCGAAGACTGAGGTATTACTGTTGGGAATGACCAGCCATAGGAGAAATCCGCTAACCACCGTTATCGAAAAAACGATAAACATCATCCAATCAAGCCAGAAATTACGTTCGTTTTTATTCATTAATTATCCTTCCTCACAATACCTTCGCCAATCTATTCACTTTAATTGGCAAAGGTATTGTTAATCGGAAATCATTATTCTGGAATTGGCGCAGAATAATTTGAATGTGACTCTTTTATGAGTTTTACACCATAGGGAATAAGAGATATTGCCATCAATATTGATGCTCCTAAATTGATAATTTCCATGCCATCTGGAGTTGCCACAAACAACACTCCGATCAAAAATAAGATGCCTTGCCATCGCGGAAGGGAACGAGTTTTGATCAATGCAATCGCTTGAATGGCAAAACCAATGGGCAGGAATACCATGCCCCACAACAACACCAACCAGCCTTGTTTTGTAAACATAGCCAATACACCCGGCATAATTTGGATGAATACTTTTTCTGGTAATGTGTCAAAAGCGCTCATGGTCAGGCATAGCGCACCTTTATCCGCTGCCAGAATAATTGTGCCCAAAATGGCTATCGCGGCGCCAATAAAACCAGCCCAGGCACCAGAACTGCGATCAAGCAGCTTCATAAAATGCAGGGCGACCACAATTAAAAGGGTCGTGTTTAACGTAACCACCACGTGTCCGAACTGCAAGAATCCGTTACTGTGGGCCCTGAGTATGAGCTCTTCCGGACCAAGTAGGTGAGGTTGTAGCAAACTTGGGTGGATTGCAAAGGCAAAGACAAACAGCAGTGGAAAGACGATGAAGGCCAGTCCGATACCAATTTGTTTAATCTGATTCAAGAATATGTTTTCGTTCATTTGATTTTCTCCTTTAGATTTATACCCACAGGGTATATAATTTTGATATCACCATTATCCTTACCAAACATTGCTTTGACAATCTACAAGCATCCCAAAAAGTCCCTTAATGGACAAACAAGGCGATTTGTACAAAAATGAGGTAATCCAATGTCCCAACAAAGGCAGGACCGTCGCTCCCAACGCACGCAACAAACGTTAATGGATGCACTCATTGCGTTGTTGGCTGTTAAGCATTACGACGAGATTTCCATAAATGATATTATTGACCACGCCAACGTTGGACGGTCCACCTTCTACGCCCATTACCAAGGCAAGGATGATTTGCTGAAAGGTGGTTTTGAACGTGTGCTGGATATGCTTATCCACCATATCAGTTTCAGTGAAGCAGACCAGGACTTGCGACTGGATACCACACAGTTGTTTCACCATGCCCAAGGGCATTATGAACTATACCGGACGCTGGTCTGGGGGTCGGGCTTCGATTTACTCACCAAGGATGGCCATGCAGCACTCAGTGCGAAGTTCCAGGAGAGTTTTACTCTGCACTTGTCAGGAAAGCCGGAGCCGTCCATCCCACTGGTCGTCCTGTCTTACTCTATGGCAGGAACTCTGCTTATCCTACTGAAGTGGTGGCTTGATAATAAGATGCCCTACTCACCAGAGTATATGGATGAAATCTTCCAACGGCTGGTAATGTCGAGTGCCAAAAACATATTGGGATTAACAGAAACAATAGAAAAATTGAATTAAGCGTGGTCGTTAATAGGTAGACGTTTTGCCTTAAACATGACCAACCTACACTTGTTGGTATCTTAAAAAGAGCCAGAGGACCCCAGAAAACGAAATAGGAAAATGCAGGCGTTAATCCTAGGCTTCCTTCACTGTTTTCGTTCTTTTCACTTTAGTCTTTGCATGAATTAATGGAACTTTGTCTGCTTACATCATCTTAGCAATGAATGCAATGCCTGTTACCACATTCACCATGTTACATAGAATATGAACGATTATTCCAATGTAGATATTCTTCTTTTTTACCCCAAAAAGTATTGGCAAAAATCCCAGGGTTCGCGTGATAATCATCCATGGTTCAAGGACATGCTGAACTGCAAACAGGAAGCTATGCAACAATGGGGCGAACTTGCCTTTCATTCTGGGCAACAAATATCCCCGAAAATACAATTCTTCAACCAACGGGGTCAAGACTGCAATAAATATAAAAACCATCGAGTATGTAACGATTAATGTATTTCTGGAATAATTACCATCCAATCCATAATTAATATCTGGCATCCAGAAAAACAACCTCTCTTGTAGAAAAGCATCAATAGGTTTTAACAAAGCAACTATGGCACCAGTAGCAATAAAAATAATTAACACCCATACAAGGTATTGCCACCACGGGATTGAACTTCGATAGCTGATGATCCCCTGTAACGTAAAGCGGCCTGTCTTTTTCTTTCCCTGATATAACAAGTATCCGAGCTCGACCGGAATAAGGATAAAGGCGTATGCAAGGATTAAGGCAATAATCGAAGGACATCCCATATTAACAACCGGCTGTCGTGCGAGCAAGTAAAAACACCCGGTCAGTATTCCAGGGAGTAAATGCAAAATGACCGATTGTGTCGTTGAATGTTTCTCGATTTGATCTTTTTTCATTTCGTTCTCCTATTGTCTGTATCGTAAACCTGTCAGATTTTTGCATTATGTTCTACCGTAATGATGGCATTTCCCTTTTTCACTCTCCTTCTTTTAGATCCTGTGGATGAGTTTCTCAGCCAATCTCAATTCATGCAGGCTTTTGATCCTTTACACCTTTAATCAAAAGCCAAAGGAAAATTGGCAACTCGCCACCCATAATCGTTTCCGCTATTGGAATGAGAATTGCGCTGTAGTCCGGAAAGAGAAAAGTCGAAAGGAAACTGAGCAGATGCCCAAAACAGCCGACGATCAGCAGAACGCCCAGCACTTTAGGGAGGAATCTCGATTTGTAAACGAGCAAGCCGAGGGGAATGAGCCAAAGACCCCAGAAAATCTCGGCTATCTGATACCCATGGTTATACAGATCGAGAAATACCATCGACAGCGTTTGTAACTGAGCCAGATTGAAAGCTGAGAGATGTCCGGTGTCGCTTAAGAGCAGGATAGGAGCAAACTGAAAGAGCGTATACAGGAAGGCTACAGAGACACCGGCAACAATGAAGATCACCATCAGCCTGGACTGACCCTTATCTACTGATTTAAACAGCTCGTATAAAACATGGACCAAAAACAATTGAAGGATTAGGTCGACCAGGCTGCTTACGAAACCGAGGCGGAAGAGCCACTCAGATGCCAGAATATTATTGACTGTGGCCACGGCATCGCCGGGTACATAAATTTTTGAATCAACATACATCCCGCCAAATATCATGAATACATCCATAATGATATACAGGATCCCTGCGCTTCTTGCGGTTTTTTTGAGTGAATTCATTTTTTATCTCCTTGGCGCCTGCATCGTAAACTTTTCAGATTTTGGCATGATGGTCTACCGTAATGACGACATTTCCCTTTTTGTGTCCCTGTTCTACGTAGCTGTGCGCCTCAGCCATCTGTTCCAACAGATAGCATCTATCAATGACCGCTTTCATCTTCCCCGCCTCAATCAACTCTGTGAGGAAGACAAGGTCCCTGATCTTCTCACGTGCTGGTCTCAAACCCGCAGCCACAAACTTTACCTTTTTGCTGCCGCGCTTTGCAGGCCATAATGCTTGAAGCATAATTACCGGCGTAGGGACCGTCGTAAGATAAATGCCTTCATCTGACAATGAGCCTTTACACTCTGAAAACGAGCGTTTGCCCACCGTGTCAAAAATAATGTCATAGGTCTTGCCGTTTTCGGTAAAATTTTCCTGGGTGTAATCAATCACCTGATCGGCGCCCAAAGATTTGACCCACTCCAAATTCGCGGTACTGCAGACCCCGGTCGCCTCCGCTCCATAGTTCTTGGTCAACTGCACCGCCGCAGCGCCAACCGATCCGGAAGTTCCGTAGATCAGCACGGTTTGACCACTTTGGATAGTCCCCTTATCCCTTAGGAATGGCAGTGCGGTTAATGCCCCATTTGGAACGCTGGCCGCCTCTTCATAACTGATGTTGGTCGGTTTTATGGCCAGCGCACCTTTTTCAGGCATACATTTGTATTCAGCATAGGTGCCAAACATATCAAAGCCAAATACCTGGTCGCCGGGTTTGAAGCGAGTCACATCTCTGCCAATAGCTTCAATCTCCCCCGCCAGCTCTTGCCCCAGGATCGGATTTCTGGGTTTCAGGAATCCGTTAAAACCTGGGGAAGCCCTCATATCTGGGTCTTCTTTTACGACGGTTGTCGCGTAAATTTTTATCAACACCTCATTCGCTTTCGGGATGGGCTTCGCCACCTCTTGAAGATGTAGAACCTCGGGCGGACCAAATTTTTTGTACACGATCGCTTTCATGTTATCCTCCAGGATTACTTTTCGATTCAGGTTATATTTTCAATGCAAATACATTATGAAGATATATTTGACCTTGAAATTCAGTTTCCTCTTCACCCACTTTAATAAATCCAAGTCTTTCCAGGAGTTTTATGCAATTTTCATTTTTTATGTACACAACAGCATTTATTCGTTCCACCTTCATTTTTTGTCTAGCAAAATCGATGATCGCTTCAACAGCTTCTTGCATATAACCCTTGCCAGTGTGTTGTTCCATTAACTCAAAACCAATTTCTACTTCGTTATGGTCAGGATGCCACAAATGGTAACCACATGTTCCAAGTTTTTTATTTGTAGTTTTATCAATTAATACCCATCTATTTTGCTTTCTTGGTTCAACCATTGTATAGAAATTTATTAATTCATCTGCCTGAGAAATATCTGTCATAGGCTCTTCGTCATACAAATATCTGTTTATGAAATCATTTTGGAATTCTTCAAAAATGAAATCTCGATCACTTTGGTCGACGCATTTTAAGACCAGACGATTGGTTTTAATGTTGGTGAACATATGATCTCCCAGGATCTGTTGATTTAGCAACCCGTTTTCTGTAAATTCTTTGTTCATTCTGTCTCGCCCAGTTTGCTGCGCAGCAGGACAATCCCCAGCCAGACGAACCAGATGATCTGACCCAGACCGAACACAGCCACCATGGCGTTAAGCGCTGGGATGATCGTGATGATTCCCACTGCGCCGACCAACATGCCGAGGATGTTCAGCCCTTTGGGAAGCCCGCCTGTCCGCAGCGCCACCAAGCTGACCAACAGCGTCAATGGTCCGCCGAGGATTTCGCCATTGGCGTTGCCCAGCCCGTTCGTGATGGACTCAATTGCCTGAAAGGTCAACGTGGCCTGGGTTGGGTCTTTGGCGTAGAGCGCAACAACCGTAGCGAGTCCCGCGTTTGCAGCCATGCCGCTGGCAATCAGCGAGCCAGCCCAAATGATCCCGATCGCGGCGGCAATCTGCATGAGCGCGGGCGCGCCAGATTTCATGCGGTCATACAACGCCAGCGACAGGACGATCAGCGCAAAGCCGAAGAACACGAACATGAGCAGGTTGGTTGAGAAGACAATCGTCTGGTTTTCGATGTTCATGGCGAGCTTTTGAGCCGGGTCGGTGATGTTGAGAACATCCAAGATGACGATAAAAATAACGATTCCGATCAGGTGGCTGATTGCCATGTACAGTGCGGCGATGCCGCCAGATTTCTGCAAGGTTTTCATGTTTTTCTCCTTATATTTCGAATATGTTAGGCTTCAACGTTTTGCCACTTCCAGGCATTCCAGACAATTAGTGACAGACCCGCGATTTCTACTATGCTATAAAAAATATACATAGGGGATGGGGTTCCAGCAAACAATGAACCGATTTGAGCCAGAACAAATAGTGTACCTGCGATGATGTTTGCCCAACGATTAGCTCTGTACTTTAATACCCAAGACAGGATAATCATTAAGAACGGGATCTCGAACATGATCGCGGTTCCCAACAAAAATCCAGCAGTGATCTTGACAGTTCCATCTGCCACAGTTCCTGACATGATCCCTGCCAAAACCCCAGGCTCCAAATTTGAGAGATGATCGCAATACATAAAATTTACTGAATAAAACACCCATAATAGTATTAGTAAAATTTTCGTATCCATTTTGGCGGTCTTTATGTTTGTGTTCATTTTTTCTCCTTATTTGAACGATATTGATGAGTTTTACTGTTTGACATCTGGCGCATCTGCCGGGCTAACCTTCAGAGTTGCGCCAGTTCCACGCATACCAAACGATGAACAAAGTACAGGCAATTTCTATAGAAGCAAAAAATATATAAAAAGGAGGTGGCGTTTGGACAGACAATGAATAGCTAAGAAGTGCAGTATGTATTACACCGGCGATAATATTTGCCCAGCGATTTACTCCGTACTTCAATACCCGGGATAAGAGAACCATAGCGATCGCAATTTCCATTAATATTGCGAATCCCAACACAGACCCTTCGGTCATTGTCACCGTTTGTGACTCAAAATTAAAAGTTAATGTAAAAATATCCGCATAGATCATGTTCAACAGTGCAAATATCCATAATGTTGAAAGAATTACTTTCTTATCTTTCATTACGGTGGTCATTTTGTTTGTGTTCATTTTTTGATTTCCTTTTTTGAATGATGTTGATGAGTTTCATTGAATAAAACTGTGGTCGCCACCCGTTTACCGGGGGTTGAAATGGGCTAGAAATGTTATCAAAGGCAAACTTCCTTTCCAAGTAGCTTATAGCCATTTACTATTTGACGTCTGACTGATCCGCCTGGCCCTTCCCAAGCGTAGTTGAGGGGCCGTGTTTGAGAGGACTGACTGAGACCAATGGCAAACCTAAATCACGCACTTTTTTGAGCAAGCCGTGCAACGCGGCCTGATCAATCACCGGGCCAGTTAAAAGCGTGTCGCCGTCCTCTTCCAGCATGATGGTCAGACCCTCAAACTGGTTTGCCCAGCGGGCATCCAGGTGTCCCCTGACGCGGATTTCGTAAAGTTCAGGCTCGGGATGAGCATTTATTGGTGTAGGTGTTTCACTCATTCTGTGCCTCTTGACTGGGTGGATGGATTTCAAAAGCGCTGGCTTCGTTCTTTGCTTCGACCCAAGGATACAAAAGAATGTGGTGAGACGTCATCACATCATGTGGTGATTGAGGTGGTGATTTATGATCTGGAACTTGTGAGGAAAATAAAAAGCCCTGACAGGTGATGTCAGGGCTGGGTGTGTTCAATTTTGTTTTTTAGAATAAATTAAGCTCTTCTGCGCGACGGACAGCCGCCCGGCGATTATTCACCCCAAGCTTATTGAAAATGTTTTTGGTGTGGGTGCGCAAGGTGTTCAGGGACACGATCAGTTCGCAGGCAATTTCCGGGCCGTTCAATTCGGTTCGGAGAAGCCTAAGCACTTCCAGTTCACGCCCGCTCAATGGCTCAACCAAAGGCTGAGGGATGAAGGATACTTGCGCCTGCGCGAAGTGCAGGTGTGAAGGATGAAATTGGTTCGTATTACAAAAGGCAGCAAGCAATTTGTCGATATAGGCTTTCACGCGAAGCGTTCCGCTTTCACGCGAAGCGTTCATCATTGTCAATAGCTCCGCCATTGGCTCGCCCTCATCCACAAAGATGCGAACATAGCCCTCCGGTTCAGCCAGTGCCAAAGCACGTTCCATTGATGCGAGAGCCTGGGAGACATTACCCTGTGCCTGGAATGCGAGCGCTTGCACCACCAGGATTTCGATCACGCTGCCCATCCTTCCAACTGCTTCTGCCGCATGCAGGAGTCGCTCCAGCAAAGCGAATGCCTGATAAATGGAACCAGCTAGCGGGTCGCTTTGATGCGAGGCGATGAGTACCCGAGCCAGCGTGATATGCTCAAATTCGCCCAGGTAGCTGAGATCGTCATCCACAGACAGGCCGCGCTCACGCACCCAGGCCAGGGCTTCGCTCAAGCGGCCCTGCCGGAGATACACCCTCGCTTTCAATGCATCGATGGGATGGAAATCTGGCACGGTAGTCCTGACATATAAATCCTTGGCCTCATCCAAAAGGTCAAGTGCAGTCTCCAGATCTCCCTCAGCCTCTTTCAATCGGGCCTGCGCCAATCGCCAGCGGTAAGGCCAATCATTTAAGGCAGTCTGCTCACCCAATTCCCCGCTTTTGCGTAGGTGCTGGGCGGCGGATGGTTGATCGCCCTGCTCGTGATACAGCAGACCCAATCCCAAATATAAATTGGAAGTTACGCGGCGTACCTGGTCGTGCGTTGATGCAAGCTGAATTGACTGCTTGTAGGTTCTTTCTGCTTCGCGCAGGCGCCCCTGGGCGACGATGATTTCTGCCAGGTAGGCGCCGGTGGCAACGGCAAAAATGATGTTGCCCATCCTCTGACAGTAGTCTATCCAAACAGATAATGCCCTTTGGGCCCCGTCCAGATCGCCGCGGTCCCAGTAAGCAGTTCCCAGGGTCACGCTTGCCATGGCGTGATTGATATGGTCTTCTTCAGGGCTGAGTTCAAGCGCCAGTTCGGCGTACTTCACCACACCTTCGATATCGCCTTGAAATTGGGCAAGACTGGAACGAGCCAGGGCAATCATGCCTGGCAGGGTGCGGAACTGCGCTTCGTCCGCCACGACCATCCCCTCTGCTGAGCCTTCCAGCCGTTGTTCGGCGTCAAGCAACCAGGGCTTGCCGGCCTCAAACTCACCGATGTCCATTAACGCCCTGGCATAGTCAACGCTGAGAACCGGCCGGGCGCGCACTATTTCGTCCGGCAGTTTTCTTACCCAGCCCAACCAAGCGGTGTGCTGGAAACTGTTGCCCATTGCCGGGTAAGTCTTTTCGATCAGCCCTGCGGCGCGCTCGAAATCCCAGGCGGCCAGCGCATGGCGGATGGCATCGATTGGCAGGTTGTTTTGTTCATACCAGACACTTGCCTGCTTGTGCAAGAGTGGGATTTGACCAGGCTGTTCCTCCAGCGCGTGCGCGAGGAGAACCTCAGCGAAAAGATGGTGATAACGGTACCACTGGCGTTGGTCATCGAGTGGAACGATGAACAGGTTGCCCCGCTCCAGGGTTTCCAGTATTCCTCTGCCATCCTTCTGTCCAGTGACAGCATCGCAAAGAGGACCATTTAACCTGTCGAGGATGGAGGTTTGCAGTAAGAAGCTGCGGATGTGTTCCGGTTGTCGCTGCAACACTTCTTCAACAAGGTAATCCAGCACAAAACGGTGGCTGCCGGTGAAGGATTGGATGAAGCGGGAAGTGTCTGGGTGTCCGTGCGTGGAAAGTGACCCTTGCAAAGCCAGGGCGGCCAGTTGCAGGCCGGTGATCCAGCCTTCGGTGCGGGCTTCCAGCGCGGCGATATCTTCTGCGAAGAGTTGCAGGCTCATTGCCTGGTTAAGAAATTCAGCGGCTTCGGTAGGGGTAAAACGCAAATCAGCGGCGCGCAGTTCAGTCAATTGGCCGCGGGCACGCAGGCGCGCCAGGGGGATATCTGGATCCTCACGGGTGGTGATGACCAAATGCATCTGTGGCGGCAGGCGCTCAATCAGAAAGGCGAGGGCATTGTCTACTGGTTTTGAATCAATAATGTGATAATCGTCAAGGACAAAGATGAAGCGTTGCCCTGACTGCCCAAAAGGGCCTGTCGAATGATTGTCGGGAATGGTAGTGATTTCATTGATCAGGGCTGTCAGAATCGATTCGACTGACGGTGGCTGAGGGGATTGAAGCGCGCCCAACATTCCTGCTCCAGTCTCCGCTTTGATTGTCTGCAAAGCAGCGATGAGGTAAGTGAGAAAACGCGTGGGGTCGTTATCCCCTTCGTCCAGCGAAAGCCAGGCAACCCTCACCCCTAGCCCCTCTCCCAGAGGGAGAGGGGAAGGGATGAGGGAGGCGATCCATTCGCTGACTAGCGTGGTTTTACCAAAGCCGGCGGATGCGGAGATGAGGGTTAACTTGCGCCCCGAACGGAGACCTTCATTTAGTTGTTCGATCAGGCGGGGACGGAGGACAATTTTAGCCCGAGGTGGGGGGATATAAAGTTTCGTGGCTAAAATTGGCGTGGGCATAAAACCATTATAAGGCACACACCCCAAAATTCAAAAAGCATCTCCCATGCAGGCTTTTTTTGGCGAGCAACCACACCAGCGCCGAGAGAACCACCGAGAAGAGTTGTATAGGATCGTAAAAGCATTAAGCGATGCAATGACCTCGGCATCCAGGCTGGCGATTTCAGATTTTTCAAACACCGCCAATAATAATCTTTCGACTACTACGTTCCAACAATCTTTTTATTTCTTCCACATTTTCAGGTTTCATCGAAGGAATCCCCAATGGCTGTTGCCGTGTATAAATGTGATTGAGTTTGTCCTCTCCGAATCTGTGATATGGCAACAAGTGAATTTCGGTCGCGCCCGCTTCGGAAAGGAACTTATCCAATGATGATATTTGTTCGGAACTCTCGTTCATACCGGGTATCAAGGGGATGCGAAAAACAACTCGATTTCCGTTTGCTAATAGTCGGCGCGCATTTGATAAAATAATTTCATTTTCAACTCCGGTGTGCTTTTTATGAAATGCCGGATCGATACCCTTTATATCTAGATAAAAAATATCCACCATTTTGGCCAGCGGTTCAAGTTGATCCCATTTCAAGAATCCGCAGGTTTCCAGAACCACATGGTAACTTTCTTTTTTTAGTACTTTCAAAAGACACACCAAAAACTCGTATTGCAGAGTTGGCTCACCACCGGAGATCGTCACTCCACCGCCAGAACGCCGGTAAAAGGCTTCTCCTTTTCTGACTTCGTTCATGATTTCGTCTACGGTCATCGGTCTGCCAATCATCTCAAGCGCCTCCGCCATGCAAGCGTCGGCGCATAGACCGCAGTTGTTGCAAAGGGACCAGTCAATCCGCTGCTCACGAGTTAAATCAATCGCCTGCCGGAGACAGGTCTCCCGGCACTTCTCGCAGGCAATACATTTATTCCGATGAAACGACATCTGCAGCTTAGGAGATATCGACTCCGGATTTTCGCACCAGAGACATCTCAAGGGGCAGCCCTTGAAAAAAATAAGGGTGCGAATACCGGGACCGTCGGTTACGCAATAATTCTGAATATTGAAAATAGTTCCTTTCATCAGGCGCTATATTCCGTTCTGGAAATAATTTCATCCTGAGTTTGTCGGGTTAATTCAACAAATCTTGCGCTATAACCAGAAATTCTAACCAACAGATCCTGAAAATCCTCCGGATGTTGTTGCGCTTGCTGCAAGGTTTTGGTATCCACCACCGTAGTTTGCAGATTTTGTCCGCCATAATCGAAAAAATATGCCAGGATCATATCCTTGAATCTTTGAACTTTATCCTCGCTATCGAAAAGTGAAGGATTGAATCTTAAATTTACGGAAACTCCGGTAATCACTTTCGAGAGATCTAATTTACTGACTGACTTCAAGGCAGCGGTATATCCTTTTTTTTCTCTTCCCCTAGCGCTTCCGGCACCTATGGAAAGAGGTTCCAATTGTTTTCTTCCATCGGGAGTGGCCCCGGTGACATTCCCGAAAACCACATGGCCGTTTTCCGAATGCGCTCCGATGGAGTATTTTCCCTCTCGAAAAGTGGTGTATTTCCCTGCTTCTGCAGCGCAAAAACTGGCTACGTCCCTGGCGATTGAATCCACCCGGTCGTCGTCGTTTCCGTACTTTGGAATCTTGTTGACCAGATACAATCTGTCGGTTTCATAACCGGCGAAGTTTCGCCGCAAAATATTTTTTAGTTCTCCCAGTGTATACGTTCGCTCCTCGAATACCGCTATTCTGATGGCTGCCAGGGAGTCGGCCAAAGTTCCCAAACCGAGCAGCGAAATACCTGTCAAGTTGTGTTTTACCCCGGCTGCCTTAACATCCCGGCCGCTCTCCATCGTACCGTCTGCAATGGCGGAGATAAAGGTATTCGGTAAGAACTTTTTATGAGCCTGGTCCACCTTGCCGAGCGTAGTTGTGGCGTTTTTGATGATATAAGATAAATCGCCTTTGTATGATTCGTAAAAATCTTTATAAGATTTGTAATCCCGATTCTTTTTAAGAAACAATTCGAGCGTTCTGGGCAGGACCACATGTGCGGCACAAGCCGAACCATAAGTGGAGAGGGGAATCGCTTCAACGCAACCCGAAATAATGTAGTCTCTTGAATCCTCCAGCGGGAATCCAGCAGCCACAAACCCCTTGATTACGGTTTCATCGTTGAAAATCTGGACGGTATTGGCACCGCTGCTCATGATTTCGGCGGCATAGCGTAAAAATTTCTTCGGGGTTCCCTGGTGAATCCGCACTGCCGGATTGGGTTGAATCATCCTACAGTTGGAAAGCGCTTCGAGAAACAGGTACGAGACTTCGTTGGTTGCATCTTCTCCCTCTTTGTTTACTCCGCCGATAGTCAGGGTAATCCTGCCGCTGTTTCCGTCTTCGAACAGGCTGGCTCCGTTGTGGAGAAGAAATTCGATTTCATTGGCTTTTAATAGGTAACATTCGATTAATTCCAGAGCTTGTTCCCTCGTAATTCGTCCATTCTCAAGGTCTTTCCGGTACAGGGGATACAAAACCTGGTCCCAACGGCCAAAAGGAACCTCATGGCCGCAGTCATCATTTAAAACTGAAATATAAATGAACCAGAGGGATTGCAGTCCTTCATGAAAAGTTTGCGGAGGACTGGCGGGAATATGACGGCATATTTCGGCGATTTTCGATAAATCCGCTTTTCTTTTGGAAGATTTGGTTTCTTTTGCCATTGATTCAGCAAGTTCCGCATACCTGTTGGCAAGGGCGATTACGGCACGGCACGAATCGGCCAGCGCGCGGTAAAAATCGATTTGTTCTGTGGCATTCGGAAGATGAGGAGATATTTTCGACCGATATTCTTCCGCTTCCCGGATAATTTCATTCAAGCCTGTTTGCGCTGCTTTTTCAATATTCGGATGAAACAGAAAAACTCCTCCCCCAAAGGCATGCTCGGCAGTATAGGCAAATTGATTCATCAGTTTTTTTTCTTCAAAGGAAAGATAAGGACGGTAACGAGCGTAAGCATTCCGTTTTTTCCAGTAGGGTAATATGATTCTGGTAAGGTCCATCTTTTCCCCATCGCCAACTTGGAAGCGCTGCGAGGGCGAGGAACGATTTTCAGGATTATCGAGTTTTATGCCCAACAGCATTTTGGCCAATGACAGCCGTGCTCCCAACGCTTTGTCTACTGTGTCAACTAGGCCGGCCGTTGTATCAATGATTTTTCCGATGAATTTCTTGGCCGGTTGGTTAAACTTTCCGCCTATCGCCATTCCATCAATATTGGTTTCCGGGGATAGAAAAGCTCCTTTTCTCTTCTCGGTTATCCCCCCTACAATGAGTTCGTTATCGTAAATACGGACAGGAAGGTTTTCCAATAGCATCCGGTATGCAAGCGCCCGTTTAACGAAAAGCGGTTTATCCTCGTTCCGGCTGAATATTTCGGTGAATATCCTGCCCCGCACTGTGGAAATTTCCCTGGGGGCGGCCTGTATGGCCTTTTTGAGCGCCATTGTCCTTTGGGTAGACATTACATGCGTGTTCTTGTTCAGTTCCATAATTTACTCCTTTGTGAATATTGATATATCGTAAAATAACGATATATAATCTAAAATATCATTGCTTGCAGCAACTTCGCAGGACATTGCTTAGTGTGTCCAAGTACCGCATAATTTGGGTTTGGTCTGGATGATAATAGACTTCCTTGCCTTGTTTCTCGGATAGAAGAACGCCAGAACGCTTCATAATTGCCAGATGCTCGGAGGTCGTAGGTTGTCCCAGTTTCACTGCTTCCGCAATTTGATTGACCGTTCGGTTTTGACCATCCAGAAATAGCAACAATATCTTGATGCGAGATTCACTTGCAATAGACTTGATAAAATCGAGAAGCTCTTGGGAAACAACAGTTTTGCTCATAGCATCCTCATATCGTTTATTGACGATATGTTAGCACTTATACAAAGTATTGTCAAGCCAACAATCTAACACACCCCCGCAGGCATTGGAGCTCCCGCCATTACTCCGCGGATCGGAAACGTGGGATCCATTAAAGAAAGAATATCTGCGTAAGCCATATTGAGTACTACAAATATCCATCACAATACTTTTGGATCTATTCCGGCAGTCGAAGTGCTTGTGTTCATTTTTTCTCTCCTTGTTTTTTGTGGGTAATTCCCACCGTGATAACAACGTTACCCTTTTTATGTCCCTGCTCGATATACCTGTGCGCCTCGGACATCTGTTCCAACGGATAGAGTCTATCAATGACCGGTTTTATCTTTCCCGCTTCAACCAGCTCTTTGAGTAAAATTAAATCTTCAATATGTATCTTTGGTGTCCCATCATCGACTGATATGTATTTCCCGGTCGGAGTTAGCGCTTTTTTGTACTGTAGTTTTGAGCTATATCTTTTTCCAACGGCATCAAAGATAAAATCATAAGATTCTCCTCTATTCGTAAAATCCTCTTTTGTGTAATCAATTACCTTATCGGCTCCCAAAGATTTCACTAATTCTAAATTAGTAGTACTACATACCCCGGTAACTTCTGCGCCAAAATACTTGGCAAGCTGTACCGCAAAAGTACCCACCCCTCCAGAAGCTCCATAGATAAGAACTTTTTGTCCCTTCTGGATATTTCCTTTTCTAATAAAATACAATGCTAAAGTTCCTCTGGAAGGGACAGATGCAGCTTCCTCATAACGTGCATTGGTGGGTTTTATTGCCACCAAACCATCATCAGGCATAAACAATCCGTCTTCACGCATACAAGTGTACTCGGCATACGCACCAAATTTTCTCCCGGTAAATGCGAAAACCTGGTCGCCTTTTTTAAATCGTTTTATATCTTTGCCTATTGCTTCAATTTCTCCGGCTAACTCAAGCCCCAATATTGATCTTCTTGGTCTTCTGAAACCAACGAATATTCGCATTGGGATCCAAAGTAACATATTTACTTTACCACTTCGAACTATACAGTCCGAGACTGTTACGGCTGACGCATGAATCTTTATCAGTACTTCATTATCTTTTGGAGTAGGTTTTTCTACTTCCTTGATTTGCAAGACTTCCGGCGGTCCGTATTTTGCGCATACAATCGCTTTCATTTTTGTACCTTTCCTTTTTACTCGATAGTAATCATTTTTATTTCTGACCATCAGCTGGAGTTGGTTCCTGATCCTTTACACCCTTAATCAAAAGCCACAAAGTAAGAGAGAGTTCCGCAATAAAACTAACCGCCATAAATGGGACCGATATTACTTCGTAGCCCGGTAAAAGGAAAAACTGAAAAACACATATCAGAAGACCAAAACCATCAACGATCAACAGTAAGCCCAAGATTTTTGGAAGAAAGCCCGACTTGAAAATCAGATAACCAAGAGGAAAGAGCCAGATGCCATAGGGTATCTGGGCGGTAATAGCCCCAGATTTGCGTAAATTGATGAATAACATCGCTTGCGCTTGCAGCTGATCTGGCTGGAATACTTTCAAATAATCAGCTCCGCTCAAAAGCAGCAGGCCGGCAAATAGATTAAGCGTACTAAAACACCATATAGCAAAACCACCTAGGTTTAATAACAGGAACAGTAAAGCTATGTTTTCGTTGACCGGTTTTAATAACACGTATAAATACCAATCTGCCAAAAGAAAAAACACAACTGAGAATAGACTGATTACAAAACCGATACGAAATTGCGATTCATGAGCCATGATGTGATTGACCGTTACTGGGGCATCCACGAATACAAAGCGACCAAACATATTTGCAATGATCGAAGTTATAAAATACATGAAATAGTGAAAACCTGCCATTCTTGCGGTCTTATTAATTGAATTCATTTTTTATCTCCTTTGAATGCGGTCGCAAAATTAGGCTGACCCGTACAGCCTTTTGTATAGATAGCCAATAATTATTCCAAGAAAGAGAAACCTTGGTGCGTCAAGCATTATGCCGATGAGAAAGTAATGCAAGACATCACGCTGCCCAAGAAAACTATGGGGAACTAGGTTTAGGATTGTCATAATGACTAGGACGATGAGGCTTATTATCACGGATTTTAGAATTGGATTCTTTGTTGGAATCTTGTCAAAAAAACGAAGCAAAGAATAACTGACGCAGCATCCGATAATCAAACCAGCAGGCAAAGAAGCAACCCAAACCGTTTGAATATTCGCTTTTGAAAAGGCAGATCTATACTCCGCTGCGATGGGAAGCAGGGAAATTGCGATGGTAGTTACCCAAAAGGCTAAGACTCCCGCGACAGCCAGGACGAACACGTTTCTCCAGATTACTTTTGGCTGGGTCATTTTCTTTCTTTTCCTTTTTTATTTCTTTATGAATAGCGAATAGCCCGACAGGCCAATGCCTACCATGTATAAAACGCTCTGAACAACATTCACCTGCCAGCGTCCATGCCCAATGTATGAGGATGCAAGAAATGCCATCACTTCGATAAAACCGATCACGAAACCCAGAGTCCAGAAAGCCGATTTTTCGCCAGCAACCAGATTCTTGCGGATGAGTGGCCACGTCAAAACTGAGACCATCAGTGAGCAGGAGTTGTACAGGATCGTAAAAGCATTGAGCGATGCAATGGTCTTGGTGCTAAGGCTGGCAATTTCAGCCTCTGAAAAGGAAGCCACTTGCAGGATCGGTGAATTTTGTTTGAGAACGATGACATAACTCAATATCATGAAAGCAAATGCAAAATTGATGGCACTCCATATTGAAAGAACGATTGAGCCTTTGTTTAACATTTTGCCTTCTCCTTGTGATGTGTTGTGTCCGCTTTTGCGGTCTATTCCACGAGCATTACTATGGTGCTGAGCGGAGAGATGGAGGGTCTTCAGCCCTCCATCTCTCCTACAGTGCAAATCTATGACGCGCTCAAAAGCTCGTTCGTCGCTGTTTTCGCAGATAGAGAAGCGATTGCAGATGGATTGAATCCTTTGACGATCAACCATATAGCCAGCACTATTTCTTGCAGGGCTGATGGAGCAAGCAGAAAGACCTGCATTGGCGAAGATGGTCCGATGATGTCGAAGATTGTCAGCAAGCAGGAAGCCAGGTGCAACAGGATGGCGACGATGCCCCAACCGGATAGCCACCGAGGAAGTAGTTTGGCTTGAAAAAATATGTAGTTGTACAGCAAAGCGCCCAACCCCCAGGCAAATAACATGAAAACATCCCTTGTCCACGCGCGCGTAGTTTGGATGACAGCGCCCAAGGTTTGAAAAAAGGAGGCATCCGGCGTTCCTGCCCTAAGGAATTCCTGGCTTAATGGGATTAGCGCCAGCAGGCCAATGGCAGAAACAATACCGCAAATAACCTCGATCATCCTTAAGCCAACTGCCCAAAGAGCCAGGGCTTCATTTTGCTTTTTCAAGACGGGATACAGCCAAATCGCAATCCCGGAACATGCCAGTTCCATAGTCAATATCAAGAGCCCACCCGTTACCAATTGGTTCCTATTTTCAGCGACTTTAATCAGGTAATCCGGGTTATTTAAAAATCCCAAAAATGGAATGCATGCAAAACCTGCGATGTCCGCAATGACGAATAATACTCCCGCGCCTAATGCGTTCTTTCTATTTGTATTCATATTTCTCTCCTTTTTTGAATGACATGAATGAGTTTTATTAAATTGGATTTGAATAAAATTGTGGCCGTCACCCGGTTACCGGGGGGTAAAATGGGCTGGAAATGTTATCAAAGGCAAACCTCCTCTCCAAGCAGCTTATATCCATTTACTGTTTGACGTCTGACTGATCCGCCTGGCCTGTCCCAAACGTAGTCGAGGGACCGGGTTCGACAGGACTGACCGAGACCAATGGCATTCCTAAATCACGCACTTTTTTGAGCAGTCCATGCAACGCGGCCTGGTCAATCACGGGTCCGGTTAGAAGCGTGTTGCCATCCTCTTCCAGTGTGATGGTCAAGCCTTCAAACCAGTCTGTCCATTGACTGTCCAGATGTCCCTTGAGCCTGATCTGATAGATCGTGGGTTGAGGAGCTGAATCGGGTTGAGGAGTGAGTTTGTTTGACATCGGTTTATTTCTGCGCGGCAGGTGATAACAGTCTGTGCCGCTTGCTTAATGCATGGACAATATACCTGCGCCAGAGTGTCGCCGATAGACACTTTGGTGTGGTTCGGAGTGTTGTTTTGAATTGTTGGGAGTGTGGGGGAGATTGACGCTTAGATCAAGCCCAGCTCACGGGCGCGGGCGATGGCTTCGGTACGCCGTTGTACTTGGAGTTTGTTGAAAATTCTTCGGTTGTGCCCTTTGACCGTATCCAGGGCGAGGAAAAGCCGTTCGCAAATTTCCTGATTGGAAAAACCCTCGGCAATGAGTCGCAGTACTTCCAACTCGCGTTGGCTCAGAGGCTCCAATGATGACAAAGGAGGAGGTTCAGTCGTTCTTCGTTCATCCTTGGTCTCGGTTTCAAACGCAGCTAGCAGTTTGCCAATGTAATCCTGCTTAAACCCGCGAGCAGCCGCCTCGAACAATAGTTGTGCCATTTGTGGGCCTTCGTCCACAAAGGTGCGGATGAAGCCGCCCGGTTCCGCCAACGCCAGCGCATCGCCCAGCAGTTGCGCAGCCTTATCCTCTTCCCCATGCACATGAAGCGCGACCGCCTGTAGAACCATCACCTTGAGCTGTTCATCCACCCAACCTTTTGCTTCCATCTGTTGGCGCAATGGTTCCAGCACCGCAAGCGCGGCGAACGTGTCCCCTTGGGCCAGGAGCACCCGTGCCCGGCTGAGAGGCAGCTCGTATGTTTGAGCCAGACCAGCGGCGGCGTCCAGGTTGCCCTGTCGAAGCAGAACAAGCACCTGCGCGGCAGCAATTTCTGGAAGCCGCAGGATGAAATTCTTCTGACGCGCGGCTTGCTCAGTCTGAACCAACAGCGCCACCGCACCGTCCACCTCACCCCGGGTCAGTTTCAGGCGGGATAGGAACACTTCGCAGATAATGAAACGATCAATCACGCGGTCATATTGCCGCGCCAGTTGCAGGCTCTGTTCCCCGTATTGCCCGGCGGATTCCAAATCGTTCCATTCGTAATAAATGTGAGCCAGTCCAAGATATGCTTCTGCGGCATTCGGCTGTGGATGATCGCCAAACAAGGGCAGGACACTACGGTAGGTCTCAGCCGCCAGATAAAGCTGGTTTTCTGATTCCTGTACCATGCCCAGATTGGTTGTAGCCAGTATGGTGGAAAAAACATCTCCGGACTTCTGACTGATGGATATGCCTTCCATACTGGCTTGGGCGGCTGTGACTCGGTCTCCCTGTAGAATGCTGGCAGACGCCAGCGCCCAGTTAGCCGTAAAACGGAAAGCCAGGTTATCGGGGTGCAGATACTCCAGCGCGCGGCGCGTCTGGGTGAGCATGACTTCCGGCTCGTAACGGGTGAGGGCCAGCGTTGCCCGGGCACAGGCAATTTGTCCGATGAGGTCGCGGGTACTGTCGTTGAGATCGAAGTTTTGCAAGGCTTTTTCAGCCGCTTGCAATTTTTCCTCCACGCCGGTTGTCTGTCCAGCCATCAGCGCCAGCGTGGCAGACCTGACCCGCAACCATGGCTTGGCGTCCAGCACCGTTGGCGGCAGTGATGCCAGCCAATCCAGAACGGCTGTCGCCACATCGCGAAGGTGCAGTGGCATCTCCCTGCTTCCAATCAAGCGCTCGGCGCGTTCCACATCGTTGGCGGCAGTTGCATGGTGAAAGGCTTCGATATACAGACTATTATCTTCATACCACTGGCTGGCGCGGATGTGCAATTTGTTCACGCCCCTTTCCCCGCCGCCGGTTGATGATGCGATGCTTTGATAGAGTCGCTGCCTCAGCAAATCCGCAAAGAGATGATGATAGCGGTACCAACGCCGCTCGTTATCCAAAGGGACAGTGAACAGGTTTGCGCGTTCTAGATATTCCAGCGTTTCCTGCCCGGAAGCAGGGGAAGAACCCAAAACATCATCACACAGCGGTCCACACATACGGTCAAGGATGGATGTGCGCAGGAGAAAGGCTTGGATGTTTTCGGGCTGACGTTCCAGGACTTCTTCAATCAGATAATCCAATACGAAGCGATGACTGCCGGTGAAGGAACGAATAAAACTGGCTGAGTCTTGGAGTCCCTGCATGGAGAGCGCGGCTAACTGCAAGCCCGCAATCCAGCCTTCGGTGCGGGTTTCCAACGCAGAGATGTCTTTCGCTGAAAGATTCAATCCCATCATACGATTGAGGAACTCAGCGGCTTCGGCGGGGGTGAAGCGTAAGTCGGCGGCGCGCAACTCGGTCAATTGGCCGCGGACGCGCAAACGGGCAAGAGGCAGGTGTGGGTCCTCACGAGTCGCAATGACAAGATGCATTTGAGGCGGTTGACGTTGGACGAGGAAGGCAAGCGCTTCGTCAATCGGCTTGGAATCGATCATGTGGTAATCATCCAAAACGAGGACGAAATCCTGCGCGATGGCGTTCATTTCATTCAGCAAAGCGGTCAATATTGTTTCGGTCTGCGGTAGCTGGGGAGATTGGAGCATAGCCTGCAAGCCCTCTCCAATTCCCGCCTTAATTCCTTCGACTTCGCTCAGGGCAAGCGTCTGTAGCGCTGCAATTAGGTAAGAGAGGAAACGCGTCAGATCGTTATCCCCTTCATCCAATGATAACCACGCAACCCTCACCCCTAACCCCTCTTCTAGTGGGAGAGGGGAAGGGATGAGGGTTGCGATCCATTCGCTGACCAGCGTGGTTTTGCCAAAGCCGGCGGAAGCGGAGATGAGTGTGAGTCTGCTCCCTTTGGACAAGCCATCGTTCAACCGCTCGATCAGGTGTGGACGCGGGACAATGGCAACCCGAGATGGAGGGATGTAAAGTTTCGTGGCTAAAATCGGCATGGACATAGATCTATCATACAACACATATCCCAAAATTCAAAAGCGGCAAAATCTAATCAGGGTTTGTTATCATGCTCCACAGTAATGGCGACTTTTCCTTGAGCGTGTTCTTTTTCAAAATACCAGAGAGCTTCAGCCGCCTTGCTCAACGGGTAGCATCCATCTATAACAGGCACGACCTTTCCGGATTCAAGGAGTTCTTTCAAAAGGATCAAATCCTGTTGGTTTTGTACCAGCGATACGATATGCGTTTTCTGCCCCGCCATCTTTGAAGTCTGTCGCCCTTGGAATGCAGCCTGGAAGAGTTGAAGCATGGAACCTCCAGCGACGACATAGATTCCATGAGGACTTAATGCACGCAGATAATCTGAAATCGGATGATATCCGTTCACAGCCAGAATCAGGTCATAGCGTTGACCGTTTCGAGTGAAATCTTCCTTCTTGTAATCAATGACATGGTCTGCCCCAATCGAGCGCGCCATTTCAAGATTCCTTGTGCTGCACACCGCTGTGACTTCCGCCCCGAATGCTTTGGCGATCTGCACAGCAAAAGTTCCCACACCACCAGAGGCGCCATTGATCAAAACCTTTTGCCCTGGTTGGATGTTTCCTTTGTCGCGTAATCCCTGCAAGGCAGTCATCGCCGCCACAGGTACAGCCGCAGCCTGTTCGAATGTTAGGTTGGCCGGTTTCAGCGTGATTGCATTTTCGTTGGCACATACATACTCGGCAAAAGTTCCACGCCTGGTTGCACTGGGCAAGTACCCGAAAACCTCATCGCCTAGCTTAAACTGCTTGACGCTACTACCAACGGCTTCGATCCGCCCGGCAACATCACCCCCGAGTATCTTGTTTTTGGGTTGAAGAAACCCTCCCGGCATCAGGCGGATAAAGAACGGATTTGCTCGCATCATACGCCAGTCCCGCGCATTTACGGATGCCGCATAAATTCTGATCAAGACTTCATCATCCTGAGGAGCAGGTTTTGCAACCTCCTGAAGTTGAAGAACATCCGGGGAACCATATTTCGTGCAAACAATCGCTTTCATAATCACACACCTCCATTGAGCTTATCGTATAGATAGCCAATAACTATTCCAAGAGCGAGAAACCTTGGCACATTCATTCCTGTGTCAATCAAAAGGTAGACAGAGGCGTTGCTTGGATTAACAAGAGTTGAAAGGACTTCGATAACAAACATGGCAACAAAGCTAAGGATCAATGCCTTTAAGATGGGATTTTTTGTTGGAATCTTATCAAAGAAACGAAACAGGAAATAACTGACGCAGCATCCGATAATCAGACCGCCAACCAAAGCTTCAACAAGAGCCATTGGAAGATATGAAATCGAGAAAGCAGCTCTATACTCCGCAGCGATGGGAGACACCGAGATTGCGAAGTCAGTTATCCAGAAGGCTGCGCCTCCCGCTCCAGTCAACTTAAACAGTTTCTTGTAGAACTCGTGTGACGTCTGTCGCTTGCTTCGACCTGTGGCTTGGGTTTTCATGGTTGTCCACTTATTCCGCCTGAGCAGACTTGGACGCATTTGCGGATGGATCGAATCCTTTGTGCAGCCGTCTGTAGAGGTAGCCAATAACTATTCCAAGAAAGAGAAACCTTGGCGCGTCAAGCAGTATGCCGATGAGAAAGTAATGCAAGACATCACGCTGCCCAAGAAAACTATGGGGAACTAAGTTCAGGATTGTGGCAATGACTAGGGCGATGAGGCTTATTATCACGGATTTTAGAATTGGATTCTTTGTTGGAATCTTGTCAAAAAAACGGAGCAATAAATAACTGACGCAGCATCCGATAATCAAACCAGCAGGCAAAGAAGCAACCCAAACCGTTTGAATATTCGCTTTTGAAAAGACAGATCTATACTCCGCTGCGATGGGAAGCAGGGAAATTGCGATGGTAGTTACCCAGAATACTACTCCGCCCCCAAGAGTTAGTATGAACAGCTTCTTTGAAAGGCTGGTCGAACCTTTTTTTAACATTTGGCTTTCTCCTTGTGGTGTGTTGTGTCCGCTTTATTAGGTCTATTCCACGAGCAAAACATGGTGTTGAGCGGGGAGGAGGTTAGGGAGGATCTTCAGCCCTCCCCTTCCCCCCGATAGTGCAAATCTATGTCATGTTCAAGACCTAGTTCGTCGCTGGCCTCGCAACCAGCCTCAACCCATGCTGGTTTTTGATCCTTTGCACCCATGATCAGAAGCCACAACATGAGTGAAAATTCCCCAATAAAACCAACCGCAGAACTCAGGTAAAACAGAACTAAGTTGCCCGGGAAAAAGAAGAACTGAATTGGAAACAAAAGCCAGCCAAAACATTCAACCATCAACACGATGCCCAAAATTCTGGGAAGGAAGCCGGACTTGAAAACAAGATAACCCAGCGGAAAGAGCCAGGCGCTAAAAAATATCTGGGCGATCCCTGAGAACCCATTTTTGTAGATATACAGGCATGCCATGGACAGGGCTTGCAGTTGATCGGACTGGAATACTTTCAAGTAATCAGCGCCACTCAAAAGAAGCTGGCTGGCAATTAGAAAAAGATCACTAAAACACCATACGGCGACACCGCCCAGGTTCAATAACAGGAACAGCAAAGCGATGTTCTTATTGACCGGCTTCAGCAACACGTACAAAGCCCAGGCCGTCAAAAGGAAAAGCAGTGCACCAACCAGATCGATCACAAAGCCGATCCGGAATTGCAACGCAGAGGCCACGATGTTCCTGGCGGTTGTGGCGGCATCTCCCAGGACAATCAGTTTGGAGCGCACCCCCACATCTGCGAAGATGGAAACCACCATGTAAATGAGATACAGGAACCCTGCCATTCTTGCGGTCTTATTGATTGAATTCATTTTTTATCTCCTTTCATTGTGATCGATTTTGGCGTAAACAAGACGCTCACGCCCATTTACGATTGAATAGGGAATAGCCCGACAGCCCAATACCGACAACGTATAAAATGCTCTGAAGGACATTCACCTGCCAGCGTCCATGCCCAATGTATGAAGAAGCGAAAAATGCCATCACTTCCACAAAGCCGATTACAAAAACCAGCGTCCAGAAAGCCGATTTTTCGCCAACGACCAGGTTTTTACGGATGAGGGGCCATGTCAGCACCGAGACAACCAGTGAGCAAGAGTTGTACAGGATCGTAAAAGCATTGAGCGATGCAATGGTCTTGGCGCTAAGGCTGGCAATTTCAGCCTCTGAAAAAGAAGCCACCTGCAAAATTGGGGAGTCTTTCTTGAGCACGATGACATAGCACAATATGATCAAGGCGAGCATAAAGTTGATGACGCACCATATTGAAAGAACAATCGAACCTTTTTTTAGCATTTTATTTTCTCCTTGTAATGCGTTGTGCCCGCTTTTTAAGTCTATTCCACGAGCATTTACAAATAGCTGAGAGGGAGTGTTTTTCGGCACTCCCTCTCCCCGCTAGTGCAAATCTATGCCGCGCTCAAAAGCTAGTTCGTCTCTGTTTTCGCAGACTGAGAAGCGATTACAGATGGATTGAATCCTTTAACGATCAGCCAGACGGCCATAACCATTTCCTGCAGCATGATGGGGAACATGAGGAGCATCTGAGGTTGAGAAAATGCGCCAATCAATCCAAACATCCCAGAAAAGGCGCCTACCAACATCAGTAGCAGGGCCAATAGGCCCCAGACAGATAACCAGCGGGGCAGGAGCCTGGTTCTGTAAAATACTGTGTAGTAGATGGCAGCCCCCATGCACCAAGGAAAGAGGTAGAATCCGTTGCTCATCCATTCCCTCACCGATTTGATGGCTGCGGCAGCGGGCTGGAAAAAGGAATCGGCAGGGCTGCCGGCCTTTACAAATTCCTGGCTCAAAGCTAACAGAACCGCCAGACTGACGGCGCTTGCGACCTGGAGCGTCCCTTCCATAACACGGAAACCCACCACGCCTAGGGCCAGTGTCTCGTCATGGGGTTTAAGAACCGAGTACATCGAGATACCGATACCGGCGCAGGCCAAGCCCATGAACATGCCGCTGAGAGCCAGCAGCAACACCTCGTTGCTGTGTGCCGCCATCAGAGACAGGTAGTCCGGGGATGAAACGGACTGACCCCATAAGGCCATCGCGGCCAACACCGGTACAGTTCCCAGAATGAACAAGATGCCTGTGATTCGAGCGCTTTTTCTTGAATTACTCATGCTGTATGCGTTCATTTTTCTCTCCTTTTTACTGTGCTCAAATAGGTTCAACTACCGGTTTCCACTTCCAGGTAAACCAGATAGTTAGTAATATGCATGCAACTTCCACTGTTTCAAACAACACATAATACAAACCGTGCCCGCCTATAACGATATGTACAATCATGTACGCACCAATGATGATGCTTACCCAGCGATTTACTTTGTAGCTCAATACCCAGGACAGCATAACCATGGAAATCGAAGTTATCATTAATATTGCGCCTGCCATCAAACCGCCCGCAGGCAGTGGAGCTCCCGCCATTACTTCGCGGATCGGAGACGTGGGATCCAGTAAAGAAACAATATCCGCATAAACCATAAGCAGTACTACAAATATCCATAGCAATGCAAGTTTTACTCTTGGATCTATTTCTTTGGTCGATTTGATTGTGTTCATTTCTTTCTCCTTTTTTGAACGATATGGATGGGTTTCATTAAATTGGACCCGATTGACCGAGACCAATGGCATTCCCAAATCACGTACTTTTTTGAGCAAGCCATGCAGGGCGGCCTGATCAGCCACAGGTCCAGCAAGAAGCGTGTTGCCGTCCTCTTCCAGCGTGATGGTCAAGCCATCAAACCAATGGATCCATTGATGATCCAAATGACCCTTGAGCCTGATCTGATAGATCATGGGTTGAACTGAATTGGGTTGAGGGGTGAGTTTGTTTGACATCGGTATCGGTATATTTCTGCGGTGCTTGCTTGATGCGTGGAAATATACCTGCGCCAGAGTGTCGCCGATAGACACTTTGGTGTGGGTCGAGGTGTTGTTTTGAATTGTTGGGAGTGTTGGGGTTTAAATCAAGCCCAGTTCACGGGCGCGGGCGATGGCTTCGGTGCGCCGCTGTACTTGCAATTTGTTGAAGATCCTGCGGTTGTGTCCTTTGACCGTATCCAGGGCAAGGAAAAGCCGCTCACAGATTTCCTGGTTGGAAAAACCCTCGGCAATGAGTCGCAGCACTTCCAACTCGCGTTGACTCAGAGGCTCGATCAGGGACTGGGCAAGGGGCAAATCAGGATTGTCTTTGCCTTTTCGCTTCTCAGCTTCAAATGCTGCCAGCAGTTCGTCTGTGTAGTCTGGCATGATTTTATGAGCGGAAGCTTCGCGAAGCAGTCCTCTCATGTTTTCGCCTTCGTCAAGGAATATGCGGACGTAGCCCTGCGGCTCTGCCAGTGCAAGCGCATGTTGTAAGGGCAAAAGGGCAGCAGGAAGGTCGCCTTGCGCTTGATGAGCAAGCGCCTGCAATATCGAAATCTCGATTGCGCTTCCCTTTCTCCCGCCTTCTTCCGTGGCTTTCAGCAGACGCTCCAACAGCGCCACTACCCCAGAAATGGAGCTATCTGCACAGTCGCTCTGATAGCGAGCCAGGAGCACCCTGGCAAGGGTGATGTGATCGAACTCGTGCAGGTAACTCAGTTCGTTCTCAGCAGATAATCCCTGCTGGCGCGCCCAGTCAAGGGCTTCACCCAACCGGCCTTGCGCCAGCCACAACCGCACCTTCCTCGTCGCGACCGGGCGCACATTCGGGGAGAAGTTGCCATCGTATACGCGCTCAGTCTCCTCGAGCAGTTGAATCGCGCCATCTAAATCCCCTTGCGCTTGTCGGATGCGTGCCATCGCCGCACACCAGCGATATGGGTTTTGCGGCAACCCGGCAATCTCACCCAGAGCCTGACTTGTTAGCAGGCATTGTGTGGCAGTCTCCAGATCGTTATGTTCATAGTGAAGGCTGCTCATGCCCACATGCATATCGGCCGTTCCCTGCACGGCAAGCGTTGGCGTGCCTGCCATCGTTGCCCAATGCAATCCCCGCTCACAGGTGGTCATTGCCTTGTGAAGTTCGCCTTGCGTAATCTGTATATCCGACAAGGTGATGGCGCAGCCGATGACGGGAGAGATATACCTGCCTAGTTGCAAATTCTCCATACCTTTGGCAGTCATTCTGCCGGCGGTGTCGAGATCCCCTCTCGCCCATGCGACGAGACCCAATTGCGCGGCCGCCCCACCGAGCATCAGATAATCCCTTTCGGGCGCGAGATCGAGCGCCCGTTGGGCATATTTCACGGTTTCGGGCATATCGCCCCGTCCCAAGGCTTGTCCTCCACGGGTCAGGGCAATCAAACCAGGCAGACGACGAATTTCCTCCTGATCTGCGACAACCATTCCATCAAGTGGAGATTCTGGCTGCTCCCCGGTATTGAGCCAACGTTCAGCGTCTCGCAAGCGGAGCTCCACGCTTTCATTTTCACCGCAGGACATTGAGGAGAAGGCATACCCATAACAGAGTAAGGGTCTGACACGAACCACTTCGTCGGGTAGCAACTTTAGCCAGCCCAGCAAGGTGGCGAACTGACGCTCACGGCTCATGGCTGGAAATGCCAACTCGATCAGGTCTGCGGCTCGCGCAAAATCCTCGGCAGCCAGCGCGTGGCGGATGGCATCAACCGCCGAACCATTATGCTCATACCACTCGCTCGCTCGTCTGTGCAATTCGTCCACCCCCCCCTTTTCTTTCCCTGTAGATAAGGCGCTGCTTCGCTGTAGTCGTTGCCACAGTAAATCTCCAAAGAGATGGTGATAGCGAAACCAACGCCGCTCGTTGTCCAAGGGGACGATGAACAGGTTGGCGCGTTCGAGATATTCCAGGGTTTCCTGCCCGGAAGAAGAGGGATTGAGCAGAACAGCGTCACAAAGGGAACCGCACAGGCGTTCGAGGATGGATGTGTGCAGCAGGAAAGTCTGGATTGTTTCGGATTGCTGTTGCAGGACTTCTTCCACCAGATAGTCCAGCACGAAATGGTGGCTGCCAGTGAAAGATCGGATAAAGCTGGCGGCGTCATTTTGACCCTGCATGGAAATCGCAGCTAGTTGCAGGCCGGCAATCCAGCCTTCGGTGCGGGCTTCCAGTGCAGCGATGTTTTCTACCGAGAGGCTCAGTCCCATTATGTGGTTGAGAAACTCGGCGGCTTCAGCGGGCGTAAACCGCAGATCGGCGGCGCGAAGTTCGTTCAATTGTCCGCGGACGCGCAAGCGTGCCAAGGGCAGCGGTGGGTCTTCACGGGTGGCGATAACCAGATGAATCTGCGGCGGCAGGTGTTCGAGCAGAAAGGTAAGGGCGCTGTCTACTGGTTTGGAATCAATAATGTGATAATCGTCAAGGACGAGGATGAAGCGCTGCCCTGACTGCCCGAAAGGGCGTGTCGCAGGGTTGTCCGGGATGGTGGTGATTTCATTGAGCAAGGCTGTCAGAATCGATTCGATGGATGGCGGCTGATGAGATTGGAGCGCACCCAACACCCCTGTTCCAATATTCGCCACAATCGACTGCAAAGCAGTGACAAGATAAATCAGAAAGCGCGCAGGGTCGTTATCTCCTTCGTCCAGTGATAACCAGGCGACCGGTTGCCCACAACTAGCGGCCCATTCACTGACCAGCGTGGTTTTACCAAAGCCAGCGGAGGCGGAGATGAGAGTCAGCTTGCGCTGTAGTCCCTCGTTCAGCCGCTCAATCAGGCGGGGACGAAGGATAATTTTAGCCCGCGGTGTGGGAATATAAAGTTTGGTGGCTAAAATTGGCGTGGGCATGAGTTAATTATAAGGCTCAACTCCAATTCCACGCATACCAAGATCGTGACCACATTGATAAAATTCAAGCCATGCTTCTGGCGATGGCGTCTGCAGACTTTTTTGCTGGACCAGTTTTTAAAACAACTGATCTGCCGCCCAAGCGGCAGGGATCAGCCTTCTGCGAGGTTGGTCCCTTTTAATTGCTGTTAGATCATTTGGCTTCAATCATTGTAGGGGCAACCACATCTAGCGCTGTTCATCCTTGTACCGTGTCAGAACTTATGAAACAAAAAAATGCTAAGGCGTAGTCTTCTTGACCGATTTGGGTTTATACAGTAACGATATGAGTTATAAGATCGCGGGTTCGTACAAAGATGCCCGATAGACGAACTCGCGGTGCGTAACTATTTTTCACCCCTGTTTTGACGCTAAAATTGGCAAAAAGACAACAAAAAAGGTATCATCTCAAAAAATGGGGGAAAACAAAAAGGCGCTGAAGCCTATTAAAATTTGAGATAGGCTGTTAAAATTTTCTATAAGATGCTGGAAAACCTTGACCTGGAAAGTATACAAGACGAAAAAGCGCGGGAATTGATCAGGCAGTTATTGAACCTGGTAGAACAATTGTCAGCGGACTTGAGAGACGCGCAAGTCGAGATACAGAGATTGCGGGATGAGATCAATCGCTTGAAAGGGGAGCAAGGCAAACCGAGTATCAAAGGCAGTCTCAACCTAACAGGCAGTCAGCACTCCTCAGAAAAAGAGCGGCGTAAACCACGTGTGCGGCATAAAAAGAGCAAGAAGGAAAGTATTGTGGTGGACCGCGAGGAAGTGCTGAGAGTGGATCGAAAAAAGCTTCCTGCGGATGCGGTTTTTAAAGGGTACGAAGAAGTGATCGTACAAGACATCATAATGCAGGCAGATAATGTGCTGTTTCGAAAAGAGAAATATTACTCACCATCCAAACAGAAGACATATCTAGCCGCCATGCCAGCTGGATATGAAGGGCAATTTGGAGCAGGGATCAAGACGATGATCCCGATGTTGTATTATGGGGGACAAATGACAGAGCCAAAGATCAAGGAACTACTCGGCTACGCTGGGATCCAGATTTCAGCTGGACAGATCTCAGGCATACTGATCAAAGGGCAGGAAGAATACCATGCGGAAAATGATGCGGTCTGCGAAGCAGGGCTGAGCAGCAGTCCATACCAGCATCTGGATGACACCCCCACCCGCGTGAATGGGAAGAATGAATACTGCCAAATCCTGTCGACCCCGGTCTATACCTCGTATCACACTACCGCGCACAAAGACCGTTTGAGTGTATTGGATGTATTGCGAAATGGACGGAAGCGCATCTTTTGCTTCAACGCGGAAGCGCGATCCTATTTGGAAGGTTTCCTGCTATCCAAGCTGACGCGCAAAAGATTATTGGGGTTTCAGAGTGAAGCTGTTTATGACGAGCGGGCTTTTTTGATGCGATTAGAAAAGAAATTGCCAAATCTGCCAGGTCCGCAGCGCAAAGCCATCATTGATGCTGCTGCGGTGGCAGCCTACCACACCGAATTGGGAGCTCCGGTCATTCAGACCTTGATCTGCGATGATGCGCCGCAGTTTGACTGGTTGACCCGCTCGATGATGTTGTGCTGGGTTCATGAAGGACGAGCCTACAAAAAGTTACTGCCGAGTGTGGGCTACCATCGCGACCTGCTGAAAACTTTTCTCCAGCACTTCTGGGAATATTATGACCGTTTACTCGGCTATCGCGAGCAGCCCAGCCCGCAAGCCGCACTGCAGTTGGGGACCGAGTTTGATGAGCTTTTTGCTACTCAAACCGGGTATGGCGAATTAGACAAACGCATCCAAAAGACTAAGATCAAGAAGGCTTCCCTGTTATTAGTGCTCAAGCATCCAGAATTGCCCTTGCATAATAATCCGGCTGAGTTAGCGGCTCGTTTTAGGGTACGCAAGCGCGATATTAGTTTCGGTCCGCGAACGGATGATGGAAGACATGCTTGGGATACTTTCATGACACTCGTGGCAACCACTAAAAAATTGAAAATTAATTTCTACGATTACCTCCGCGATCGGGTGGCCAGAAAATATTCCATTCCCCCACTTGCTGAGTTAATCAAAAAATTAGCCGTCGACCTTAATTTGGGATGGTCCTATTCGCTTCCCTGATCCCCATTTTTTGAGATGATAC
>Ga0172370_10000916_pt1 | contig 45701 bp, 24 predicted proteins | sample LakKiv5m_FD_114538 | JGI IMG/M metagenome (GOLD analysis project Ga0172370, IMG submission 114538) | Freshwater microbial communities from Kabuno Bay, South-Kivu, Congo - kab_022012_11.5m | ecosystem: Environmental > Aquatic > Freshwater > Lake | place: Democratic Republic of the Congo...
AAAGACAGATGTCGGAAAAAAGCTATTACATGAAATTGAAGTACAGGCTAAAAACCTTCTTTTTATCGGAGATACTTGTCATGATGCAGAAGTTGCAGGAGAAATCGGAATTGATTGCATCCTGGTGTCCAACGGGCATAATGCCCTCGACCGGCTGGAAGTCCTGGATTTACCGATTTTACCGTCGGTAACTGAATTAAAAAAATTTTTATGAATAGATTGATCATTGGTCTGATAATCATCGGTCTGAATTCTGCAGGGTGTTGGAAAAATACCATTAATGCGCAAACCATAAAAGGTCAGAGTATCAGGACTCATTCCATAAGTCTTGAGAAGAAGAAGATCAGGAAAAAAGAATCAGACACTATTCCGTTAATCGGTTTTATAAGCGTAAAACCATATTCAGGTTCATCTCCGGGTGTCAAATCCGCATATGATTATTTGAAGTCACTGCAAGGTTATAACACTGAATATGTTACCTGTAAGGAGTTAATTAAAAAAGGAGGTTCGTTGAGTTGTTATTCAGTCTTATGGATACACCGGCCGGATACTGCAGGGTTCGCTGATGAAGAAAACAGTCCCAAATTTCTGGCATTGCTCCGATCCTTTGTTGAGCGTGGAGGAAAATTATTTCTGACACAACAGGCTTTTCATTATATCAACAAAATTGGGCTTGAAACGGAACTCCCCCACGACAGCACAAAAACCTGCATTGATGAGGGCTATGGGAGGAAGCTTGGGTTTCATGCCTTCAGGGATCACCCGTTGTTCGATAAAATGAATGGCGGGGCTTATTTGTTAAGACCTCTGAGCGATATGACGACCAGGATAACGGGCTACTTTGGAAACGGCTTACCAAAAAACGGAAAAGTTGTCGGGGTCGACTGGGACTATATTTTTGTCAGAGAAGATTCGAAACTAATTTTAGAATATACATTGGGAGGCGGAAAAGTAATTGCTGCAGGAGCCTATATTGATTTTACAGTGGAGAATCTGAATCGTCAGCATCTGGAATTATTCATTTTAAATACTTTCAACTATTTAACCGGGAGGTGTGAAGGCGACGGTAAATGGTACTGGGATTACTCTCCCAACTTTATAATTGAAGAAAGAAACGGTCAAACAGGCTACCCATTAGCGGTCGTACTTTCTAAAAGTAAATATTGGAAAGATGAAGATGATAATTTGACAATCACGAAGAGGTTTGCTTCCAGTAACTATTTTGATATTGCCGGTGAGCGGTTGCTGACGATGGGTAATGAAAATGGCGGTATTGAAGAAGTATGGGCACATCCTTTCATGGCTTTCCGGGATTATGAGGTCGGAATAAAGTTCAGTTACCGGGACACTATATATTGGTTAAATGATGAGCGTCCCGAACTCGGGGTACATCCGGGGTATTTTTTAAGACAATATAAATTTCCAAGGGCATATCTTAAGGAGATAATCGTGAATGACCGTGTCGGTCCTGCAGGAATAATTCATTACGAATACAAGGGTGTTTATAATGCGGAGCTTATAATACGGTTCAAAACTAATTTCAGGTGGATGTGGCCATATTCGGAGAGGGTGACAGGAACGATAAGTCATTCATGGGATTCGATTCTCAGAGCATTTATTTTCCGGGATAAATCGAAGGATCTTAACCTTATAATCGGGTGTTCAAGGGAACCATTGGAAGAAGTTTCGGGTCAATTCAATGGATTCACAGGAGGAATCTCGGGAAAGAAAATGACCGGATTACCGACAACGGCGTTTCAGGTTGCATCATTACTACGCTATTCTTTAACTTCAACCGACATCCTCGACATTATCTATTCGGCAACTAGTGAGGGTTTCAAAGCAACATATGACTGTTATCTTGAATCATTGGCCGATCCATACGGTATATTCAAAAGAACTCTACAAGGCACAGAAGATCTTCTTTCAGGCCGGCTTATGATAATATCTCCCGATCCGGATTTTAATTCCGGATACCGATGGGCTGTTACAGGAACTGATCGCTTTATGGTAAATACTCCGGGGATGGGGCGGTCTCTTGTTGCGGGATATTCAACAACACGCCGTGGTTGGGACGGGGGTCAGAAGATAAGCGGCAGACCAGGATACGCCTGGTATTTCGGACGGGATGGTGAATGGAGTGGCCTGGCATTAATGGATCTGGGTGAATTTGAAAAAGTAAAATCGGAACTGGAATTTTATAACAGATATCAGGATTTAACGGGTAAAATTTTCCATGAGGCGACTACTTCCGGGTTCATTCACTATGATGCTTCTGACGCTACTCCCTTATATATTCTACTGGCAGGAAGATATTTCAGATATAGTAATGATACCGCTTTTATCCGGAAGTCATGGCCTAACATAAAAAAAGCAATTGAATTTTGTTTCTCGACAGACACTGACAATGATCATCTTATAGAGAACACAAATGTGGGACACGGATGGGTTGAAGGAGGAGAGCTATACGGATCACACGCCACTTTATACATGGCCGGTTGCTGGGCGGCTGCTCTTTCAGAAGCAAGGAATATGGCTTTGTTTGCCGGAGATCCTGATCACGGAAGATATATTACAGAGTCGAACCAGATAAAAAAAATCATCAATAATGATTTCTGGAATGAAAAAGCTCATTTTTTTTCATACGGAAAAAACAAAAACGGTTCCTTCCGCAATGATCCAACAATTCTTCCGGCCGTACCATTTTCCTTTAAACTTTCAGTAAAGGAGAAGGCCGACTTTGTCCTGAAACAATTTGCTTCCAATGCTTTCAGTACCAACTGGGGCACGCGGATTGTCCGTGATGACAGTCCATACTTTAATCCCCGGGGATATCATTATGGCAGCGTATGGCCATTATTTACAGGATGGTGTTCATTGGCTGAGTACGCTTACGGAAACTACCAGCAGGGTTTTTCACATCTGATGAATAATTTAAATGTTTACAGAAACTGGGGATTGGGCTTTGTCGAAGAGGTGCTTAATGGTTCGCAATACGAGCCATCAGGCGTTTGCCCACATCAGTGCTGGTCGGAGACAATGGTTATTCAACCGGCAATTGAAGGATTGCTTGGACTGGATATCAATGCGCAGGAGAACAGGATCCGTTTTTCACCGAGGATACCTTCCAACTGGGATTCCTTAAAAGTAGAAAATATTCGTATCGATAACAGATTGTGTGATGTTAAATATAACAGAGAAAAGGATGAAAGCAGTTTCCTGTTTAACCAGATTTCCGGCGTACCGGTAATGATTGATTTTATGCCATACTTCCCCGCTGGAACTATTTTCAGAAAAGTAACATTGAATGGGAATGACTTACCATTTACGAGTTTTTCTACCTTTCAACAAACAAGTCTGCTGGTAGAGTTTGAACTCGATAAAAAAGCTGAGATCAAGATTCAGGCTGAAAAAGGGATTGCAGTAATTCCGGTCATCTCCGATCCTAAACCCGGCTATCCTGCCGCGGGATTACGCATCATTTCCACCAAACTTGTTGGCAAAGAATATAGCATTGAACTCGAAAGCAATGAAATGACCGATGAAATTATCCGGATATATTGTAATAATCAGGAAATTGAACGGATTGAAAACGGCAGGATTATTCAGCATCATGGTTCAGTACTGGAAATAGGCGTTGATTTTCCTCCGGGTGGTCAGAAGTATATCACGTCTACAGTTAAGGTCATTGTTAAATAGGGACAGGATCATGAAAAAGTTTTTAACCATCATTTTATTTAGTTTCCCGATTTTATCTTCTGCCCAGTTTCTTTCAAAACTATATGCAGACAGGCACAGCGCTTTATATACCACATATGCTGCCTCACTTTCCCGTTCAGATTACAGGCTTGACCAGGGTTATCATTTACTCTGGAATGATCCAGAAAGAGGTGTTGAGTTTATATCAAAAGATGGGATCAATCTTGGAATTGCCTTTGTATCGGGAAATGTAATGCGTACAAAACTGAGAGAATTATACCGCGAACCTGTAATAACCGCATCATACAGTGATCTGGTAAGCTATTTTTATTATCCGTTTAAAAATATCAGGGTTGAAGTTTTTTTTGCGGTTTACAATTCACAAACGGCTATAACCAGGTTCAGAATTATTAATGAAGGCAGATACCCGTTTACACTAGGAGCTTTCCCATATTTTTATTATCAATCGGATGATGAGTCAGCGGGTTTTGACCATACAAATATTACGGATGGTTATGTATTCAACCTGAACAAGAAGAGGGATTCATGGATGGTTGAGCATAATATTCCTCTTATTGAAAAAATCAAGGGCTTGATTTTAACCTCATCTGAACCTGACAGTGTAATTACGTTATCGGTGAATTCCTCTAATTTAAAAAGTGTGTCGATCAATGATAGATTCTCAGGAATTAAAAGTTCAGTTGCTAATCAGAAGCTTCCCCTTAGTCATTTAAATCTTATGATCGCTTCCCGGAATTTCAGGATGTCACCATTGGATACGACTGAACTCAGAATTATCATCGGATTGGAGGATGATCCGGCACATTTAAGCTATTTAGCCGGAAAATCAAAGGTGCTTTTAAAATATGATCTGAAAAAACTCTTGAAAGAAGATGAACAAACCTATTCACATATTCCTGACCTTGATTTTGTAAATAAAGATCAGGAGATGTTGTACTGGAGCGCTTTTTCATTGCTCAGGCAATGCATGATGCCTATGGAAGGAGAATGTCATCACAATTATTATGTTTTTTCAAGAGAACCGAAATGGGGATGGGGTTATGGAGGTCAGGTGTTCCACGAGAGCCTTTCCATGTTAGCCTATGCATACATGGATCCGGAAAGCGCAATGAATTCCCAGAGAGTCTATATGGAAAGGCAAAGAAAAGACGGTTACATTAATTACAGGACCGGCCCCTATCTGAATGAAACCATAGAGACCAACGGAAAATCAACCTCTTCAGCGCCCTGGTACAATTACCAGAATCTGGAAATCTTTAAAATCTCGAAAGATAGAAAATTCCTGATGGAAGCATATTCTTCAGGTAAACAGTTTTATAACTTCTTTGTTGCCAACAGAGACTCAAATCAAAATGGGTTATGTGAATGGGGTGCGCATGCTGAGTTGGAATCGGTCAGGGATGCAAGAGTTGCAGTTTGGGACAAGGTTGGCTGGCCCGGAAATTTCGAAGGACCGGATATAAATTCAATGTTGGTAAAAGAGGCCAGATCATTAGCTGAAATGGCTAAAAACCTTGGTATCACAAAAGATATCGAACATTGGAATAAGGAGGCAGAATCAAGAGCTGATTTAATCAATAAGTTCTGCTGGGATACTGTGAGTCATTTTTATTATAATGTCAATAAAAGAGACCAGACATTTACCTTTAAAAACCGGGATGATCTTAAGATCAAGGAAATTATCGGTTTTCTGCCATTATGGGCAGGTGTGAGCGATAAGGAAAAAACGGTTTATCTGATAAAAAAGTTGAAAGATCCGGAGGAATTCTGGAGGCCATATGGCATCCCGACTTTAAGCGCTGAAAGCGATTATTATAATCCTATCGGCTATTGGAATGGACCTGTGTGGGTACAATGGGATTATTTGCTTTTCAGAGGATTATTGGATCATGGTTTTATCGGTGATGCTGAGGAGTTAGCCGATCGTGTTACAAAGAACATGATCCATCATTTAAAAAATGATCACGTTTTCTGGGAATTTTATAGTCCTGATGAATTTCAGGCAGGCTGGAACAAAACATATATATGGGCCGGGATTGCCGCCAGGTTTTACATCGACCTGTATGAAAGGAAGAAAAATGAAATTAAATAGTGTTTTTTCCCATTCGTAATAAACAATGTCTATGAAACGAATTGTACTTTCTTTATTATTTTTAGGGACTTCATCGGTACTGATTTCCCAGCAATTTAATGTTATTGAAGACTATCTCAAGATCAACGCAGGGGCTAATGATCCGTTGTACACTACCTACTGTGCATCCATGTCACGGTCGCGCCTTTACGGGGATAAAGCCTATAAAATGGATTATTATTCCGGCTGCAGGCCGGTGAGCTATTTCAGTGACCATTCTGGAACTATTTTCTGTTTATGGAAGATAGATGAAGTCGTCGTCAGCAGGATCGGTGAATTCTACAAAAAACCAGTGGTGCATTTTTCTTTTCCTGATATGGCGATCCTCGAATATGAGCCTTTCAGGGGTATCCGGGTCAGAGAGACCTTTTTTGTATATAGTTCGACGATAGCAATAGTTGACATGGAAATTCAGAACATTGACAAAATACCTCATGAAGTAGCGGTATATCCGGTGTTGGAGATGGGAAATGATTCTCTTGAGGTCGTCCGGTATGACACTTCCCTGGATGGATACGTAACGAATCATTATGAAAGTCCGTATCGTCTGATAAGTAGTCTGAAAACAGATTTTGGCTATCCTTCAAGACTGAGAGATATTTTTACTGCGAGCCAAAAAGTTTATTCATATGGTGGATACCCGGGTGATATGAATGATTTCTACAATGTGATCAAAACGGATTTTTATTCAAATAAACGAACTGATTCGTTGAATGTAAAAACATCTGGTTATGTTGATTTTATCGCATTACATTTAAAGAAAAGGTTAAGGCCGAATGAAACTGTCAGTTTCAGGTACTTCAGAGGTATTCAGTCACAAAATGAAAGTGAAAACCTACTTTCCGGACAGATTGATTCATTGAAAAAAATCATGCTTAAAACATACTATGAAGATAACCTTATTTTGTTTTCCAGGATTCCGAAAATAAGTTTTAAAAGCAGGAATGAAAAGATTGTCTATATAGGAGCATATAATTTAGCGCGTGGTTGCATGTACCCGGCATCAGGAAAAACCACCTATAACTTTTATGTTTTCTCAAGGAATCCTTTATGGGGATGGGGCCATGGACATCAGGTACTACATGAATCCCTGAGCATGCTCGGTTATGTATATCTTGATCCTGTATCTGCTGAAGGTTCTCAGCGGGTTTATATAGAACAACAGCGTGACGACGGACTCATAGCCTATCGTCATGGACCGCGGGGATTACAGGATTATCCTCATAATAATATGTCGACAACATCGGCTCCTTTCTTCAACTGGATAAATTGGGAAGTTTATAATGTCAGTAAGGATAAGAAATTCCTTCAGGATGCTTATGTTTCAGGGGTAAAATATATAAATTGGCTTATCGAGAACCGTGATGCAGATAAGGATGGGACATTTGAATGGGGTCCATATGGAATAATCGAAAATGTAAGAGATTGGTATAACGCTGTTTTTCAGGTTTCCGCCGAAAGATATCTCGATGTCGATAAGGAGGATATTTCCGATGAATTAGAGTGTCTTGATCTGACATTGATGGTCATAAAGGAAGAACGTTCGCTTGCAAAGATGGCTAAAGCATTAGGCAAGGAACAGGAATCTCATAAATGGCTTGAATTGGCTGAAAAAACCGTCAAACTCGTGAATGAACGTATGTGGGACGATTCCTCCGGATTTTATTATTCCGTCAACAGGAAAGACCATTCATTTAAGTTTATGACACGCGACCTCAGACGGCAGGAAATAATCGGATTTCTTGCACTATGGGCTGAAGCCGCACCGAAGGAAAGAGCCGAAAGACTGATCACAACATTAACGGATACAACTAAATTCTGGAGAAAGTATGGTGTCCCTACCCTATCGGCTCAGGATCCCTGGTATAGTCCTTATGTCGATTATTGTTGTAAGTGGAACGGGCCTGTATGGTTACTCTGGGATTACATGGTCTATGACGGTTTAAAGCTGTATGGTTATAATGACCTTTCTCACCAGCTTGCATCTAAAATGATTGATTGTGTGACAGTTCAGTTATCAAAAAACCACAACTACTGGGAGTCATACAGTCCTGATAATGAGGTGTTGAACTGCCCTCCAAATTATATTTGGGATGCAATTATTGCAAAACTGATGATTGAAGAGCATAAGAAATAGTAATTTTAACAAAATATTTTTAGAAGATAATATGAAAAGGCTGAATTATATTAGCAATATCGTTATCGGTTGTCTTATTCTAATATTCATATGTTCCTGTAATCCTGTCAACCGAGCAGACATTGAGCGATTGATTTCACCCTCGGCATTACCTTATTTAAAGTCGAGTAAACTTATTCAGGTTTCAAGTAATGATTCAACGGGTGGAAATAATGACAGGATCTCGATTACACCAGGGAAAAAAGCAGTTCTTTTTGATGTTGACGGCCCCGGAATGATTTGCAGGATATGGATTACAGTTGATTCCCGTGATCCGTATTACCTGCGGAGGATCGTACTCAGAATGTACTGGGACGATGAAATGACACCTTCGGTTGAAGTCCCTCTTGGAGATTTTTTCGGCAATGGCTTTACCTATAAGCCATATATCTCGCAGTTTCTGGGAATGACCAGTGGTGGGTTTGTTTGCTATTTTCCTATGCCGTTTGAAGAGCATGCACGGATAGAAGTTTCGAATGAAACAATGCAGGATATTTATGCATTTTATTATCAAATTGATTATCAAAAGTTCGAAGGGGCGCTTGATCGTGATATAGGATATTTCCATGCATTATGGAAAAGGGATATCCGTACAGATTATGATTCCAACTACATAATTCTTAACACAACGGGTCAGGGTCACATTGTCGGGGTAAACCTGAACATTCAGTCGTATGACGGAAGTCTGAGTTATCTGGAAGGAGATGAATATGTTTATGTCGATAATGAGAAAAAGCCTTCCATACGCGGGACTGGCACAGAGGATTATTTTTCAGGAGGCTGGTACTTTAACAATGATGAATTTTTCGGACCATACAATGGTCTGATGTTTAAAGATGATTCTTTAGGAAGGATTGCGGCCTACAGGATGCATATAGTCGATCCGATTCCTTTCAGAAAATCGATCAAATTCACAATTGAGCATGGTCATGGTAATGAAGAGATAGCTGATTACAGCAGCACTATATATTGGTATCAGACAGAGCCTCATAAAATGTTTCCGCGATTCCCGTCGGCCGGACAACGGATCCCACTCAGAATTGTTAAACCGGCAAAAATAATAAAGGCAGAAAAGTTGAAATTCAATCTTGGAGGATTAAAATCCTTTCAGATGGATATGACTGATTATGGGCCAGAATGGGCAGGGAACAAACAGATTGTCATTGAAGCAAGAAAAGGGTCAGCGTTCAGGTTAACAATTCCTTACCTGAAAGAAGTTTCATATGATCTTGATTTATATTATACTAAAGGTTCCGATTATGGTAATGCCGAGGTTTATATCGGAAAGGAATTGATCGGAGAAATTACCGGATACTCTCCTTTTGTTCTGCCAAGCGGTAAAATTTCTTTTAAAAATATCAGAAACAAATACCGGTCGTTGGATTTAAATATTTTGGTAACAGGAAAAGACACAAATGCCAGAGAATACAGAATAGGAATAGACGGGGTTTACCTTGAACCAAAGCGAACATTTATTCCTGACTGGTTAATTCTTGGGCCTTTCCCGAATATTATGAGGGGAGAAAATATGCGTCTGGGATTGGATTCTGTTTACCTGCCGGAAAAGAATGTTGATCTCAAGATGCCTTATATCGGGATCGGAGGGAAATCTATTCGTTGGCAGTACATAAAAACACCGGATAACGGATATGTTTCGTTGGTTGACCATGTGACTCCGAATGAATTGGTTGTAACCTATGCTTTAACTTATATTTATTCCGATGCACCACGCCAGGTATCATTTTTTATTGGTTCGGATGATGGAATGAAAGTTTTTTTCAACGATAAGGAAGTTTACCGTTACCCGGAAATCCGTGTTGCAGAACCTGATCAATCGGAGCTTACTTTAAACATAAAACCAGGATGGAATAAATTATTATTAAAAATAGAGAACAACTTAGGAGGTTATGGTTTTTATGCCCGATTGCTTGACCCGGAGAATCTCCTTCATACAAGTGCAAATCAGGAGAAACCATTAAATGGGACAAAGAAATAATTATATTTTTCAATCCGGTCGGATTTTTTTCGTCATTATCGTTCTGACCTTCTGTCTGATACAGTTGCTTTTTAGTCAGGAGGCTGTCAGGAATGTTTATTCAGTTCCATCAAATTTTTGTATCTCGCCCATGGAACTGAAATTATACAAGATGATAAATGACTACAGGAAAAGGTATGACCTAGCCCCTGTTCCGCTATCCAGATCACTTTGTTTTGTAGCATCTTCCCATGTTAAGGATTTATATTTTAATCATCCTGATGATCAGTCGTGTAATTTTCATTCATGGTCCGACAAAGGACCGTGGAAACCGTTCTGTTATCCAAGGGATGAAACAAAGAAAAATTCGGTTTGGGATAAACCGAAGGAATTTACTTCATATAAAGGGAAAGGATATGAAATTGTTTACTGGGAGAATAATTTGGTCATTATAGATAGTGTTATAACTTTCTGGAAATCTGTCGATTATTTCAAAGGTTTTCTTATGAATACTGGTAAATGGGAAGGAAAAAGCTGGAATGCTATCGGAATCGGAATTTATGAAAACTATGCCTGTGCCTGGTTCGGTGAGTTAGCCGATCAGGACGGTCCTCCGGCAGTATGTGGAACGGGTATTGAGACAGAAGTCAAAATTGTCGATATCAGAAAAGCAGATAGCATAACCAGGAAAACACAGTCGGATAAACCAGAGCGTATTGAAGGATTAAACGGAAAAGTTTACGTGATCGTAAAAAGTCAGGTCCCGTTAACCGAGGCCCGGTTGCTGCTAAAAGGAATCAAAGCCAAAGGCTTCCAGGATGCCAGAATCATTCTCTTTGGAAATAAGCTACGGATCTCGGTTTTTGAATCGTACAGTAAATCAGAAGCGGAGAAGAAGCTTTATGAAGTCAGGAAGGTATACAAAGATGCCTGGATGTTAAAAAATTGATTAAAGTAAAGTTTAATGTTCCGCATCCATCACACAACGAAATCCCACAGTAGCATTTCTATCGAGTCCCGGACTGATTAATAATAGCATTTCCGGATGATCGGCCGGCAAAGGCCCCCCGGTAACATACCAAATGCTTGAAGTCGGATGATAATAACTTCCACCGCGTATGATATTATAGTAATAGCAACCATTAAAGTAAACATCTCCCGTCATTTGCCATACATTGCCAATCATATCTTCAACTCCAAACAGACTTGCTCCTTTTGGGAAAGAACCGACCGAGGTAGAGTGGTTCAGTTTATAGTTACAACGTGTTGAATCCATCAGGTTACCCCACGGATATTTCCTGGAATCATAACCCTGTGCGGCATATTGCCATTCAACTTCTGTTGGCAGGCGTTTCAAAGACCAATTCAGAAAGGCTTTAATATCGTCGAGGTTTACAAATACAACAGGGTAGTCCTCCTGTCCGGCTGGCGGACTGCCATTTATCCAATGCTTCAGGTAATTTGTCGTATCTTCAGGGACATAGGATGTATTCTTCAGAAAGATGTCCCATAAACGGTTGGTAACGGGATATTTATCCATAAAGAACTTTTCCATTTTCACCGCTGCTGTATCACTGTGGTCAGGGAATGGAATAAAGGGATCAAGTGTATTTGGATCACGTTTTGTATAAAACCTGAATGTCCCTGAAGGGATGGTAACCATTTCAGGTGGCGCTTTATTGACTGCAACTGTATGCTGACTTTTGGAAATTAATCTGGGTAAGTTATGTACCGGAAAGAAAACTTTTTCATCCAGAAGCTCATTTTTTTCGAAAAGCTGTACAACGACTTTCTCAGTCGTTTCGTTAAAATAATCCCATATGGGTATTGCATTCCCTGAAATTGAGAATGATTTCTGGATTGAGCTGTAAGAAGGATTTTCTCCGGTTATTACTATTTTTTCTCCCCTTGAAGCCTTAAAATAAAGTGAATCTCCGGTCATTCTGACATCAAGCAAAGATGGAAAAAAAACGATACAACCAACATTCCCTTCCCTGCGGGTATTAAGATATGTGTGGTCAAACGGCTGGATGTTAACAGGGATGATCACCTTACCACTTTTCATGATCGTGTCGATTTCAATATGATTCCAAAGATCGACAGGATGATACCTGACTTGTTCACCGGAATTTCCCGGTCTAACGGAATAGTTATCCAGCTCAAATAATGGACCATCCCAGCCATCGGGATTATTGCTATAGATAGTATAAAGGATCTTATTGTCAGAAATCCACCTGTTGATATATACCGAATCGACCAAAGCCGGAATCAGCGGGGTCCAATTCCTATTATGAAAAACAGGATCGTTTTCCCTAAGTATTTTTGTCGTTTTCCCCATATATTCAAACTCTTCCCTTATCCATGCAGGTCGTCCAGGGCGCATTGTATTGATTTCCACTCCGTATCCGTTGAAAAATGAAATGGCTAATTCCCGATGCAGCCTGTCATCGGCAATCTGGAGAACCCGGAATATGGCAAAGTCAGGTTTGATCAGCTTATTAAGGTTTAAGGGAGGAGGCATAACGAGAGCGTCATGGACCCTTCCTGCCACTATCCCGGGCATATCCTTTGGAATTGCCATGCCTTCACTGTACATAATTATTCCCGGTCTTACCTTATCGGCTGTTTCCTGCAACTCTTTACTTGAAGAACCTCTGGTATCCAGAACAACGCCATCGGCATTAATTGCCCTGAGCAGATATTCCATCCCCTTCATCTGATCTTCTTTACGTGTACCTTCATCCCAGGGATTATAGGAAATAAAATATTTTTTACCAAGTTTATGAGTAAATTCAGACTGTCTGTGAAGTTCTGATAATCCTCCCGGGAGATCACGATACATATCCCATTGGTTACGCTGATCCAATCCGAGTCTCGGCCAGGTCGGCCAGAGTGTAAAAATGTCGTATCCTCCGGTCAGAGAGTCGAATTCACATAGATTATCATAAAAATTATATTTCTTGTCAGCATAGTCATAAAACTTTGTATCCCAGGCAAATTGCAGCAACATGATATATTTACTTCGCATCCAGGTCAAATCCCTGCGATTGAACAGCGTTTCATCGAATGTTTGCAGATCATATACCCACCGATCCTGAAATATCATCTTTAGGCCTTCCTGCCATTCACCAGTATGGATATCGAAGTATAAATCATATTCGATCCATCCACCGGATTTCAGAGTTACGGCCCATCTGTCGAGTGATGTTCTCTCCTTGTCCCGCTGGCCCCGGCGGGACAAACCAGTCAAGGAAAGATCATTATTTAACTTAAAATCAGAGAATCCAAGATGCCATACATTATCTGGTAAGACGACCCCTACCGGTCCGTATCCCGGACGATACAGTTTTGAGCGGCACAGATATTGCGGCCATTCCATCGTTCCTTCCGCAGTAATATAAACCTTATCATTCCCTTCTCCAAGCGGAACAAGGTTTTCGATCTTATGATTCCCTTTGCCGTTGTTTGTAAAACGGACAGTGATTCTCAGACCCGGCCGGAATTTTTTATCGAACTGCACTAATCCTTTGATGCTATCTGAAATAATAAAATGTATTTCATCCTTTTTATATAAAGGCTTTGAACAATATGAGTTGTAAAAATTACTGTCGATAAGCACTGAAAAGAGAGGCAGTTCATAAGGGAGATTTATTTCAGTTTGTTCCAGGGTAGAAATGCCCCGGATGGTAAATGATTCCGGCTGGTTAAACAGGAGAGATTGAATAGATGTTTGTGAAATTCCGGTAAGTGAATACAGATACAACAAAATGGCTGTAACGAATAACCTTTTCATTTTTCTAAGTTAAGGCCTGCTATTAAAGCGTTTCAAATTTTTCCATAAAACAGATCCCGTTGGGCAAATGCATGTTCATGTTCAAGCAACCATTTTTTACGCCAAAGACCTCCGCCATAGCCAACAAGTTTTCCATCATGTCCCATGACACGATGACATGGAATTACAACCGAAATAGGATTTCTTCCGTTTGCTCCACCAACAGCACGTAAAGCATTTACATGCCCCACCCGCCGGGCCAGGTCAAGATATGAGATGGTTGATCCGTAGGGGATCTTTTGTATTTCCGACCAGATATCTATCTGAAATGATGTCCCCTTCGGTTCAAGGTTGAGGTCAAAAGTTTTCAGGGATCCCTTAAAATACTCTTCCAACTGATCTATACAGGATTTGAGGCATGAAGGTACACGGTGAATGCGTACACGGAAATCGATAAAGCAGAGACCTTGCAAACCTTTTTCAGTACCGGTGACCTCGACATAACCGATGGGGGTTTTAAGAAAGGCCCGTTGAATGGGATTCATATCATGATTTTTTGGATTTTTGAGTCCGAAATGCCAATACAAGCATGAGAAGACCAAAAAAAAGCATTCCAAGTCCGGACCACAGGTTGATGTTGATGCCGAGAGAACGGGAATAAAGCGCAACGTCGGAGTTTGTAAATATTCCAAAGCAAGTCAGAAGAAGTCCAAGAATACCGAACATTAATCCGATTGGAAATTTAATATCTATACCCATGTTGATTTAAAAATTTGAAACTGTTTAAAATTTCTTACTGTATTAAGTACATTTCTTTTTTACCAGAATAAAATCGTCAATATTGTTGCGATGGCCAGGACAAAAAAAGCAAGTGTAGATGAACGGGAATACCAGGCAACATTTTCTTCTCTGAATTTTGGTGTCAACGAGTAAACAAGTCCTTTGAGCTCATCCCCCTGCTTTTGTTGTTTTGTCATATATGAAATTACAACAGTAACAATAGTTGCAGCAGACCAGGCAAAAATTGCTGTCCAGAAATTCTGAGCCATTTCAACCGGATAGGTAAACAGGTGATAAATCCATCCTCCTTTCACCAGTGTATCGGCTCCTAAGGGCGAAGTTAAACCATGGTGGAGCAATGCAACGATAAAACCTGCCAGAAGACCTGTGAATGCTGCATGACCCGTAGTCCTTTTCCAGAACATTCCTAAAAAAATAACGGCGAACAATGGAGCATTGATCATGGAAAAAATGGTTTGCAGGAAGTCCATGATATTCCCGAAAAGGCTGGCTAAATATGCAGCGGCTATACTGACCATAACTCCGAAGATCGTTGCCATTCTTCCCACAAAAAGATAATGTCTTTCATCGGCTTCCTTATCTCCAGTAACAGGACGAATATAACTCTGGTAAATATCATAAGTCCAGACAGTGTTGAATGCGGAAACATTTCCTGCCATTCCTGACATGAAGGATGCAAGGAGGGCGGTTATACCCAATCCCAGAACACCGGCAGGCAGATATTGTTTCAGGAGCGCTATAATTGTATAATCATAATTATAATGGCCGGGTGAGACTTCGGGTAACGAGAATCCGGAACCTTCTTTATTCAGTAAGGCCAGAGCGGCAATTCCCGGGACGATTATGAGAAAAGGGATGAACATTTTCGGGAGTGCCCCGATCAGGGGGGTATTACGGGCTGCTGTATGTGATCTTGCCGACATTGCTCTTTGTACAATCAGAAAGTTGGTACACCAGTAACCAAATGAAAGAACGAATCCGAGTCCAACAAATATCCCGTACCATTCCACACCCATCGGATTGGCACCTGCCGATCCGGTATATTTCCAGGTAGTTGTCCATGTATCGGCTGCAAATCCTTTGGAGGTCACTACCGGAGCCAGTTGTTCTTTCATCCCAGACCAGCCTCCCAAATCCTGCAAACTAAGAAAAACTATGGGCAATAATCCAATCACAATTATAAAGAACTGCAATACTTCATTATAAATCGCCGAAGACAATCCGCCCAGATATGTATATCCAAGTACAATGGCGGCAGACAGTACCAGACTCAGATGGAAATTCCATCCCAAAACCCTTTCCAGCAGTATTGCAAGCGCATACATTGAAATGCCTGATGCCAGGATAGTCATGACGGCAAAAAGGATGGCATTCAGACCCCGGGTCTTTTCATCAAACCTTAATTTCAGATATTCAGGAACTGAGCGTGCCTTTGATCCATAATAAAAAGGCATCATAAACATCGCCAGAAATACCATTGCAGGAATCGCGCCAATCCAGTAAAAATGAGTAGTCAGCATTCCGTATTTGGCTCCTGAGCCGGTCATTCCCATCACCTCAAGGGCTCCAAGGTTTGTGGAGATGAATGCTAATCCGGCAACCCATGCGGGCATTGCCCTTCCGGCTTCGAGGAAAGCGTTTGCCGTTTTCATATAACGTTTCAACGCCCATCCGATCCCTAGAACGAAAACGAAGTAAACTACCATGATCGTGTAATCGATCCAGCTCAAAGTGAAGCCTGAAGTCATAATCTTTTTTGGATTTTAAGTTAGCACAAACTTAAATAATAAATTGTTATGACTGATCTTTGACAGTTGTATTTTCTATTAATTTGTTTTTCAATTACTTCAATGGATAAAAATATTTCTTGGCACTACATTGTGTCCTTCTTAAAAATTATTCTTAAAAGTTTTACTGTTTCGTTTTACTTCCCTTATGGTTGGCCCCAAGGCTACACCTACTGCCTTAAAAACGTTTGCGCAAACACCCTGGGGCGCAGTTCGGATTGCTATTTTCCGATTTTTTGATTCATCAATTTCTACCTCCTGGAGCTTTTGCAGATCCCGCTTGATGTCATTCCATTCCAAAACTAATCCCTGTGCTTCCAATCGCTTATCGAGTTCTTTTCTTAATACCAGGGAGAGAAAGCTGCAGAATACATGACCTTTTATCGTTTCATCGAGCTGATGATAAACCGGACGGGTATCCAATATACTCTTCATGTCCCGAAACACATGTTCCACTCTCCAGAGTTCCTTGTATTGGAGAGCCACTTCGTTAGAGAGTAACGACGTGGAAGTGGTTAACACCCATTTCCCGTCGTAACGCTGTTCTTCTTCTATTTTTTTGCGATTAATTGTAACGGCATTGCGTTTAACTGTAAGATATTTTTTAAAGCCTTTATTACCGATCAGGGATTTTGCACCCAATTGCAGTTTTTCTTCCAGGGCTTCCAGGATGGCATCTCGCGTGGCTTTATCTTTTCTCGCTTGCCTCTCATTCTTGCAAATAATGTACCGGCGTTCATCCATCCACACCTCTTTGACTTTTAACGGATCCAGCGTTTCATCGTCATGATCTTCACGCACTTCTTCAAACCGGCCTGCACGCGAGAGAATCTCCTCTCTGACCAGATTCATCTTGCGCATGCGTACACCCAGAATATAATCGATGCCTCGCTTTTCCATCCGGGCAATGGTCTTTTTACTGATCATTCCCCGATCGGCCACGATGCAGAAATTTTTTATGCCAAAACGAATACGCATACGATCCACCACCGGGATCAGACTGCTTACATCGGCTGTATTACCGGGCCACACTTCACAACAAATGGGTTCTCCTTGTTGGTTGATAACAGCTCCTACTATCATCTGATTCAAATCGGGCCGGTGATCTTTACTATGGCCCAGGCTACCGGTTTCTATGCCCCCTTCGCCTTCAAAATAGATGCTGGTAGTATCGAAAAATACCATACTTAAGCCTGAGAACAGATCGGCCCTGCGCGTGAACAGTTTTTCTTCAATGACATCTTTAATGCAACGTTCAGTGAAGGGGGTTCTGCCCAGTTGATCTTCGATTCTTTCGCCCAAAAACCTCATAGCCCGGTACAAGTGATGCAAGGAGAGAGATGCGCAACCTTCTATACGCTGGGTTTCCATCCAACGTTCACATTGCCGGTCACTGCCACTTATCATTAACCGATGAACAACGGTAAGAAAAATGGCCCGTTCCACATCAAAACTGAACTTGCGCTTATCGATCAGTTCCTGGATAATGCAAGGAATGCCCAGTTCATTCCACAATCGTTCAAAAATCATAGCGGGTCCAATAGATCGGGATACGGCATGGATCTCGCTTTGACCCGTAAGCACCATCAGAACCTCATCGCTGTAACGGGAAAGTTTCGATATCAACGAATCAATGTCTCTGGTTCCAATGACCTGATCCACTCTGCCAAGGGTGCCCAGAATCTGCTGCCGGACTTTTGTTCCTTCGCGGTAATTCTTGACAATCTGAAGGTACTGATTGTTCCCTGTTGTTTTGATGCGTACAAACATAATGATTAAAATTAAGACACTACTAATATAATGCCTTTTATCCTTATAATACAATATGTTCATAACTTTTATCAAATTGTTAATACCACTACATTTTTAAAAAAATATCAATTTTTTATTCGCAATATATTGTTAGACAATTTGTTGTATTTTTGAGATCATGAGTAACTGTAAAAGATCAGTATGACGAATTTTTACAGGATGAAAATTGAATACCGGGAAATAATAAAAGGAGTGATTAAGGAAGAAGTTGTTTCTTACAACAGTATTTCAATAGTATTTTCCTGCTGATTTAAAATTGCCAGCAAATGCCCGATGGAAATAACCGCTCCACCCTTCCGATAAATATTAGCTTCATAAGTGAATGTCACCGAATTGCCGTTAATGGTAAGGGTTTGGGGACCATAGCAGCGTTTCTTAATTCTATAAACAAATGTAATATGATACCCCATGAAATCTATTGAAGCAGACAAACCATCCAATGAATGCGGTATGACCGGATCAATAATTATTTTCCCTGATTCACGGCGTAAACCGAGAAAGCGGGAAACAATCAGGTTAATATATATTCCAGGTCCGCTTGAATAAATCCTCCATCCTCCTTTGAGTGTAATGTTTCCAGTTCTTATCTGATAATATTGCTCATCAGCTTCATAACGGTTTTTAAATGCCACATCCGAACTGGTATAATAGCAGTTTGACTGCCGGAAATCACTACAGGGTACAATATTCCTGTAAGCGACAGGATTTGCCTGAAGAAGAGCTTTCAGAAAGGCATCGGCTTCCCCTGTAATAGCAAGTGATTCTGCATAGCGGATATGTTCATGCATGTACATGAGACCAATCTCACGGCCGAAGTATGTACTGCTTTCAGCTCTCTGGAAAAGTGACTGGATGCCCCCCTGATACCTTAGAGGGTGGTTCATCAAACGGGCGCCGTCAGGACCTTTAAGGTGTTGTTCAATCAGTTCCTGGTGATGAAGTGCCTGTTCCTTTGTAAATAATCCGCTGATTATTCCACGGTTCATAGGCAATAGACTGTAACTGACATTGGTTTTATGATCAATTGGATGAAGCAGTAAACTTATGCTGCCATCTTCCTCGACCAGACCATAACCTGCAACTACATCATCTCTGATCAGGGTTTTATTAAAATCAGATATGATCCGTTCAGCAATTGTTTTAAGCTCTCCGGCCCTGGCCGGATCACCAGATTTATCATAAACTTCACTATATTGATTAAATGCCTGATAATTCATTTCGACGGTCCAGCTTGAAATCATTCTTTGAGCCAATTCCCTGCTGACCGGTTGCAACGAATCATTCCAGTCGCCTCCTCCGAAGGGGACTAATGCAGTACCGGGGATAAAAGAATCAACTATCATTCTGATCAGTCTGTCAACATGCTCGCTGAGCGGTGTCTGTTCGGCAAAGACCACACCCTTTTCATGATAATAAGGTAAAACTTCATCAAGGAGATTCAAATCACCGGTTACCTTGATATAATTACTTAAGGCTATAAGACACCAGTAAAAAATATCTCCATGAGAGCTGTCCGCCCTGATCCCTGAATAACTATCGAACATCCACCATTGCGGCCATCCTCCATCCCGGTTCTGATTTGAGAAAATGATGCGCAACACCTGCCTGGCTTCATCATATTTCTGCATACACATAAGCAAATCAAATGGTCCCTGGGCGATATCACGGGTACCCCACGCCGCTCCGCTGAACTGTTCGAGCCCATATGGTGTCAGAAAATGGACAAGAGCGTTCATTCCATACCACGGAAGTGTCTCGCTGATTGCCGCGATCTCTTTCTGTTCTCCTTTCAAGGTCAGGTTCAAACTCAATTCCTTCCATGCAGTCTGGCCATCCTGACAGTCGGAAACAAAATGCTCCTCTGCATATTTATTGTTTTTTATTTTTGATACCGCACATACTTCACCTATAAAACTTAAACAGAACCGGGAAACTTTTTTAACATCCAATACGAGAAATGTGCCACCCCGCTTTTTATTATCACTATACAATATTTCATCGTCGGTTGCTGTATAATCATTGTCAGCATAGTTCACAATAATTCTGAACCGTGCCCCGGGGAACTTCTGTCTGATCATACCCTTTACATCCGGTTCGGCTATATACTCTCCGTCTGAACCTCCCGTCTTAATTTTCCATCCGTTAAGGTCGTCAAAATGGTTGGTAATTAACAGTCTTGTATTACTACCGCTGATAACTTTAAAATCCATATTAACTACCGGTGCTTTTTTCGACGTCCAGGTACGGACCTGAAAGCAAAAATCACCATGCTTATATATCCACCTGCAATGATTTAAACCGATCTCAAATGCCGAAGGGATACCCAGCCGATAATAGCTGCCATCTATTTCAACAAATATCCTTTGACCGGTCTCCGGGAATAGATCAAACTGGCTTGAACAAACTGAAAGAAGGATATTGAAATTGGTATTACCCTGGGTCAGATGAGAATTGAAAACGCCAGAGATAAAAGATGTCGTTGCAACTATATTTTCATCAGGTGTGAGTCCAGCCTTTGCCTGCATGATATGACCGTGAGGACGGTCAACCTTTATTTCCTTTGAGCGTAAGACCACATGGTTGTTCGTTTTGCAGAAAAATGATAACAACTGACCATTTTCAAACTCTTCGTTATGTCTTTCATGACCAAAAAAGAGGGTCAGCTCACTATCATTCAGATCTGCTACCGGAAGTAAAACTGAGTCAGTAAAGATATTTTTAACCGGAGTAACTAATAAACCTGTTTCAGACAGAATCATATCTGCATTAAACTCACTGATAATGTCAGGTAACCGGCCCAGATCATCCTCAGATGTAGGCTCAGGGTGATCCCTTAAGAAGGTTGAAATAAAAGTACTTTTATGATGTTCACCCGGATTTAATTTGAATGGGTGTTCCTGCAGAGCAAGGACTGAGGATTCTCCCGAATACTCACCCCCCATCCTTTGTGTAAGCAACCCTTCAGCAATCCCTGTTTCCCTGTAGGTTTTACCATAAAACTGCATACCATCGACACTTGCTGCAACAGCGGAATCATAACATGCCATCATCAACCATGGATTTCCGGTAGATTCTCTCATGTTCTGGCGGCAACATATTACAGATCCGAATCTTTTATCATAAAGGATCTGCCGTTCAATGTATTGACTTACATAATATTCGTTAATCAATCCCTTACTTATTGTCTTAAGTCCTGTATCCTGAACATAAATCAAATCGAGTTCGTGTGAATCTTCCGACTTGTTGGTTATATCAATCCGCCACTGCCAGCTAAGACTTTTTTCTGAAAGCTGCAGCCTGCAGACATAATCAATACCTTCCCAACTACCCGCTGCAAGAAATGTATCATTGCTTATTTTAAAACTACTATTACTTTGAGGACCTAAAAGAGCTTTGTATTGAATGGATTTTGTTGTCTTCCTTAGATAGAAGTTGGCGCCTGATTTTGATGAGAAAGGCGTTGAATCCCTAAGGCTTATCCTGATCGGATCAGCAACAATATGTTCTATTAAACCATTTTCCAGAAAGCTGATATAAAGACCCAGGGAATTTTGGATTTTCATTTATTTTATCTTGATTTTCAAAATCATCTCATTTTTATGCTCGTGATTATACATGAAAGACACACGTTTATCATCACGTACAAGTTTAACAGGTTTATTATTCAATTTTGCAAATCTGATATTGTTTATATTTCCACCTTCAAAAACTATCTCACCGGGCATATCGCGATCACCATACAGAGTAATCTCAATCTGACCTTTAATCGTGTTAACCCCGAGTATATCTGAGGTACTATGAAGTATTTTAATCCCATCTGAAATTAGCAGGCATAAAGGAGTTAATACACCGTATAATGGCGGCCATGTGGATTCATTATTTACATAAGGTATCTTGATTATCTCTCCGCTTTCGGGATGCGTATATGTAACATTTCCTGTTTGTTCTTCATTGTAATAGTTCCCTGCAAAAAGAATAGCAGAATTGTCTTCAGTAAACCTTTCTCTGATCGAGAGATTTTCATTTCCTGCAGATGCTTGCCTGAGTTTTGCTCCTGACTTATTCAGGATTGCTTCATAGACATGTTTATGATCCTCAGTATCGAAACCGATCCATGTGCCCAGATGGATCAAAACACCGTTTCCGAGAGTCTTTGTAAATCCGCATGGAACGCCATTGACGGTCCGGGCAATGATCTCCGCGTTTTTCAGCGATTCTTCAGAATAGGTTATTTGAGGATTTGAGCACTTTATATCTTTCAGGTCATATATATCAATCAAAGGTGAATCAATGCTTTCCGACCCGGAGGGTGATATTGAAAAGGAATCACGGATTATTGTACATGGCCTCTGTAGCATATCCCGATCAGGCAGGTAAGGAAAAAGAACACAGTTTCCACCGGATTTGATATAATTAACTAAAGTTTGCTGATCCCCGGCATTCATTTCATCAGTGCTAAATGTCCATACCTGTTTATAAGCACCCAGCTTATCTGAAGAGGTCCGGGTTAAATCAATCATATCATAATCTATATTAAGCAGTTGAAGAGCTTTAAGCAATCCGTCGAAATATGCCTGTCTTCTGATTGCAGAAGGTATGAAATTAAGTTCACACACGCTTTCCACGGGTCTTTCCAATTCAGTTGCATAATATGGAGGGTAAAACAAGATACAAATTTCAGCTCTCCTCCGGGCACTGACGATAAGAGATTCGGAAGTTTTAACAATTTTACTCATCCGACTGATCAATGGAAAGACACCTGACCGATTACCTTCGGCTGAGAGCGGAGTGAACCAATAAAAAGTTCTTCCAGAGTAGCCCTTCCTGGCAGGGTTCTGTCCTTGTGAGAACATATAATAGTTCCAGCCTGTTAATCCGTTTGCTATGCTTGTTTTATAAAAGAGTTCCATCTCACGTGGATTCGTTACTACCTGATATTCTCGTGAACCGCTCTGAAACTCAGCAGCAAACAGCGGTTTGTTTCCCTGCATTGCGGTTGTAACATCATTAATAATCCGGTCATCATGCATATTACGGTATGTCAGAAATTCCGGTATATGGTCGATGCCAAACACTATCCCGGCTTTTTCATCAAATAAATCTTCGTACATGGTTATATTGACCGGAAATTCATAGCCATGTCCGTATATCCAGCCGGGAAGGTTATGAAACAGGGGTACGCTTATTCCTCTGTCTCTGACCATTCCCGTTAGGATTTTCAAATATTCACCGTAATAAGTTCTCCAAAAACAATGCCATTCGTAATCACGGCTCCTGTCACCCTTTGACTGATAAGGAAGATTACCGTCAGGTGGCATTTCGATATGAGAAGGATCATGATACCCTGTTCCCCACAGCTTATTCACCTCATCAATGTCTGAATATTTATTTGATATGTAAGCAATGAACTTCTCTTTTACGGTATTTCCGTAATCCCCTTGTTTTGCAAGCCATGAGAATAGTCCAATCTCATTACATAGTTGCATCATTATTACCGGACCACCGGCATTGATTTCACGTTCCCTGAGAAAAGGTATTATCTTGTCAAACCAGAGCGCTACCTTTTCCAGGTATTTGCTGTTAAACAGACTGACTCCCTCACTCTGAACCTTCTCGCCTTTCCTGTTGCGCATCCTGACTTCATCACGGTATTTATCCATAAACCAATCAGGGATTCCCGCTCCGCGGAACTCGGCCAGAATTATTGGCCCCGGCTTGACAATACAGTTTAATCCATGGGCATGGCACTGTCTTAGCCAGCCATTCAGGTCACGCTCAGGACATGATGACCCTTCAAAATCAAAGACTGTTTCCTCAGGTTCGTGCCATGCCCAGGGAATGTATGTGCTTACCGCATTCAATCCGGCATCCTTAGCTGCTTCCAGATGTTTATCCCACAGGCTGCGTTTAATTCTGAAATAATGGATCTCTCCGGAATTGAGAAATACTTTTTTATCATCCAGATAAAAATTTGATCCTTTTATATTGAATGTCATGCTTCTTTTTTTGACAGTTCCAAAGTTCTTTGTTTGAGAAGATCTTTGATTTCATGACTTCTCTTTTCAGTAAGTGAGTACCTGATTATGAATAAAATTGAAAAGATGCTCAGCAGCACCGGAAGTCCTATTTCCACAACCCGCATCATTAACAGCGTATAAGGTGTCTGCTGTGTGAGCGGAACAATATAATTTTCAATATCACCAAGTTCCCTGTCCAACAGATCCAGTGATATTGTCGTATTCATATCCTCCAGGAGGGTATTTATTCCTGCGATGTCACTGTTTAGCATATTATAATGCACCTTGCTGTTTATATTTTTGATTGATTTCGCTTTAAGGTGAGTAAGGAGTTCAAATGAACTCATCCTTGCTTTCTCCAGCTTTGTTTGAAGTGAAAGCCGGATTGCTTCTTCAACAAAGGAATTAACCAGTGAGTCTTCAGCCTGCACTCCTGACATTTTTATTGTTTTCTGAAGTTGTTCAAGCTCATCCACTGTCGACTTTGCCGAAGACAAGGCATTCAGGAGCTGTTTTTTCTTCATTTCAGGATATTCAGGGAGATCAGTATCTATCTTATCCGGTTTTTTATGAATTTCTTTCTCCAGGTAGGTTGAATATTCTATTGATTCTTTGAGGGCTTCAGCACTCTGAACTTTTAAATTTTCAGACCACTCTTGTTTTTTGGCTGGAAGACCATTGTAGTCTTTCCAGTACTGCACCTTATTTCTCATTTCTCTGATACTCCCCTGTATTCTGTCTACTTTCATAACCTGAGTCTCGTCAAACATCGTTAAAACGATAAGTGCGCCTGCAACCAGGCTGGCAAGCGCCGATCCCATTTTTATGAACCACCAGAATACCGAATAATAGCTGCCTTCCGAACGGTAACCGGTCTTTAATTCATCTTCATCACATATATCGCCGACCATTGATGCTCCCAGGGTAAAGAAAAACAACATACCTGCCGAAAGCAGAACAGTTGGAATGATTATCAGGTACGGGTATGACGGACTGTAGCAGACAATCTTTGAAAGCTGTGCGAGACACATCAGAAGAATTGCAATTGTAAGCGTACTCCTTTTCCCTATTTTCGGACTTATCCAGTTTAGGGGAAATACGGCAAGTAATCCCGTTATAGCCCATACCGTACCATTGATCCCAAGCAGGGTAGCGCCTGCAACCTTGTCGCCTCCGAAAACATAAAAAATAGGGATATATGATCCGAGCAGTTGAACGAAATTGAAACCCATGGCCAGGGTGAAAATAGTCAAGGTCAACATTATAAAGTTTTTATTGGTGGCAGTATGTTTCATATCATGCCAGAAGTGTGTTTTTTTATGCTTTGCTGCTTTAACAAATCCCGGCTCCCTGAGTTTGAAAAACCACCAGAAAGAAAGAGGGATAAGGATCGCAGCGATCATCAGGGAGACAAAGCGCATTCCGTCGGCTTCATTCCCGCCGGCACCTTTAAAGGTTTCCATGCTTGCGATAGCAAAAAGCCAGGGTGTACTCATAGCAAAAAGATTGCCTATAAAGCTCTTGGCGCTGAAAAGACGGGTTCGTTCATGGTAATCGGTTGTCATTTCCATACCAAGCGCGCCATGCGGGATCTCGAAAATATTACATGCAGTGAAAAAGAGAAGAAGTGAAAAGAGAATATATGAAAGCTGAAACCATTGAAAACCCGATTCAGATGGGAACCAGGCTCTCACCATATCACCTTTGGGAATCCACCATATTACAACAAAAAAAACAGCAACCAGAATTCCTCCAAGCAGCAGATATGGGCGCCGGCGTCCCCAGCGTGTACGTGTATTATCAGAAAGATGACCGATGAAAGGATCGGAAAGAGCGTCCCATAACCGTGGGACAATCAATATTGCTCCCAGCCAGAAAGCACTCAGGCCCAAACTGATATTCCCCATCAATCCAACAAGTATCCCTGCAATGTTGAAAAGAGCAATTGGAATAATTCCTCCGGCTCCATATGCAGCTAACTGTGAAAAGTGAATCTGATGGTCTGAGCCTGTATTTATTTCCGTGCTTTTGTCCTGTTCAGTCATAGGGTACCTGATAATTTAATGATTAATAATAGATCACAATTGTTGCAGGAAATTCAAAAACAGAAATCTCCTTTTCAGTAAAATCCTTTCTCACCGCACCATTTACGGTCACTTTTACCGGGAGCCTGGATCCATTAAAGTTTTTGATTTTTATTCCGTTGGCAGGAGGTTTTATGTCCCCAAAAATTGAAATGAAATATTTGTTATCATTTTTTTTTATTGAGTAAGAGATTTCACCGTAATATGTCGGAAGATTTTCAACAGACATTCCTGACGGTGAATCAATCCAATCCTGATAAAGGGCGGAACCCAGGACAAGTGATTGATCATATTCGTTTTCATAAACAAACATTGACCGGACTGCATTGATAAAATCGCTGCCAACCCAGGTGTGTGGCATATCCCCTATATAGCCGGGAAAGCGGTAATCTTTCCAGACAACTTCGGCCCATTGGTTCCATCCGTGAGGGCGCTGATCCCTGAGGAAAAATTCCATTAACTCATGGGCTCTTTCCGGCTGGTCTAAAATTATAAATGATCCGATCAAACGGTTCTCGTATGGTGTATAATTGATCCAGTCAATTTTGCCATTTCTCCGTTCTTTAAAAAATTCATAATATTTCTCAAAAGTGTTATAAACCTCCGGCTTTGGTAAGTTATTCAACTCGTTGCATGGTGTCAAGGCGATTGTTGTAGAGGTTGCATCAAAATCCCCGAGTTCAGCGCAGCCGGGTATGTAATTTATTTTTCTGATCTTCATCGTGAGCTGTAGTGAGTTGTATAGGTCCTCTCTGAATTTATCGCGAATCTTAACTATTCTTTCATATGATTCCTTTTCACCAAGAATTTTCTGAATCTCGGCGGCATCTTTCAAACCTTTCATTGTAAAGAAATCATCCCAGTAAGAGTGCATTGGTCTGGCCGAATACCCTTCATGACTTATTGATTCCGTCACCAGACCGAAGAAAGTTCGCAAACTGTCGTTCCCGTATTTAAAATAATCCGTGGATTCTTCAGCAATCAGCGATCCGATATAATTTACGGCTTTTAATACATTCTTATTTTTTGATCTGAGAAAAGCAGTATCCTTTGTGAAATTAAAATATTCACGGATCAGATAAATCATTTCCCCATGACTATCGTTTTCAGGAACCGGATCGGGGCCTCTGAAATCAACTACACAGGGCACTTTGCCGTTTTCGTACTGATGGTCTGTATACCAGTCGATAAAATCTCTGACCTCATCAACGATCCCTGACTTCAGCAATGCAGACGACGTTAATGCACCATCACGTATCCAACTGCGTTCGTACGATCGCGAGCCGGGCTGAATACCTGCTTTATCCCTGTTTATCAGTATATATGCGAGATTTGATCTGTAAGTATCTACAATGTGGTTAGCTGAGGCGGGTAAGTTAAACCTGATATGACCTGTCTTTTTTTTCCAGAATTCAATTTCATTTGCGGATTGTTCAATGATATAGCCACTATCATGCTTCTCACCTATTGAGTTTTTGTTATAAAACGGAACCAAAATAAAGAATCCTGTAGTTTCACCGGGATTTAAATGAAATAAATATTTTAATATGCCATTTGCCAATCCGTTTTGATTAAATGCCGATTTCTTTTCCGGAATATACCCGGAACGTAAAAGATCAACAATATTTCCGTCATCAAAAACACCAGCACCAAATGAATTAAATTTTTTTTGAGATAAAACAATTTTATCATCAATATTCAAAAAACCGCTATCTTCTTCTCTAATCGACCTTATTTTACCACACCCCCCTGACAGATTTAAAAACTGGTAATATGGATTTACCTGATACGGGCGGATCAATAAATAAAATTCGAAATCTTTCGGCCGGTCTGAAATATTTTTAAATGAATAGCTGATATTTAGTACGGAGTTTTTATTTGCTTCACCGGAAGCCGCAACACTGGCCGAAAATTTCAGACCACCGGAATTCCATGTAACAGTGGGTAAAAATGTAAAGTCATTGTTTTCTTCCGGAGCACCCAGCGACTGAATGGAACTGACATTGCTCCAGTTATATACCGAGTCACCCACTTTTATCACAGGCTCAATTGAAAACCGGGCTTTATCAACTTCGACCATCCCATCTTCATTTATCAATGCTTCCTTAACATCATTATTAACACCTGTAATTGTCCAGTATGTACCCTTCTCTGAGAAGTATCTCGGATAATCGCCAGGAGTGGAATTTTTTGCAACGAAGATTAAAAAATCATTCATTGTGAAGGAATCTTTTACCTCAAGGAATTTCAGATCACGTATACCAAATCCATTATCATTACTGCCTTTTATCAAAATTATCTTTAAATACCGCGCTTCAGCTTCAGCTAATCTTATAAAGCTGACGTCACTTTGATTTGAAAGCACGGTAAAGACTTTCTCCCATTCCCTGCCATCTTCTGACAGGAGAACTTCATATCTTTCTGCATGGCTATTTTTCAGCCAGCAAATCTGCAGTCCCCCGAATTCCCTTCGGGTATTAAAATCAATAACAACATCCTGGTCACCAGTTCCATTACTTTGCCAGTATGATTCATCTGAGTTGTCTGTGATATTATCGGGGGTATGGCCGTTTGTGGATGACGAGGCGGTTATCGACGGATCAGGAAAGGATTGCATCTCTGGCTGTAAGGGTTCAAGCTTCAGTCCATCAATCCAAACCGTACCTTTTCCACCGGCTGCCGATGCGATAGTAAATTCAATTCTGTCAATCCGTTTTAAATTACGGTCAATAGCCGGTCCCCAAGCAAAACTGATATGTCTTTTCTTTATCTTTATTTTTTTCCAATTTGCGGGAAAATTATAATTATGGTTATTCACCCACCAAACATTACTTCCGGTACTATCAAGGAATTTTATTTCAAAATTGTTCGAAGGTGACTCGGCTCTGATATAAAATGTAAATTCATAATTATCAGGAAGATCGATCGGAAACCGTTTCTGAATTCCTCCATAGCCTGTGCCTTTGGTGAAATCATAATCGAAACGTATTGAATTTGCTGTCAGTCCTTTATCATTGGATAATTCAAGATTAACGCCATCTGACCTGATGACAGTCCAGCCGTCCTTGTTTTCAAATTCATCAAGAGTCGTAACCTGGGCCTTTATGGTTATGGCTGAAAGAAATAACCCGACGGAGAATAAAATTCTATTTATAAAAAATTTTTCCATCTGACAGATAGTGGAAGATTAAAATCAGAAGTAACCTGAAGAATTCTATTTAAGATATTTGAAGCCCAGTTTATTTAAACCCTTCTGGATTACAGGATCTTTCATCACATAATTCCAAACCAGTCCTGTCCTGAAATTCTCTATCATTATTATCATTGGCCCCTCGTCGATTCCTAAAAAATCATCATCTATCCAGTTGGCTGTTGAATTTATTGCATCAAAATACCCATATTTACCCCAAAGTTTTTTGCCATATTTCTGATTCATGGATTTTATGGTTGGCACCACTATTTCAGGTGTAAAAGGCAGAGATGAGATTGATGCGTAAGGAGCAATTGTACCGTCATCAAAATAGTTGAAACCTGGTCCGCTTGTTCCTCTTCCGGCATAACCCAAAAACTTTTTATCATCAAAATTATATTTCTCCGAAGGTCCGTCGCTTGCAGTAACACCCCAGCAAAGTGAATCATAACCAATCCAGCCTTTAGGATTATCTGTTGCATATTGTCGCTGCACATAGGTGGCGCGGCGGGAGTTTTCAAAATAATCGATACCTTTTTCCCTCATATATTTATCGGCTATGTCCCTGAAATCTATGAATGCCTGAGAAAACTGATGACCGAATAATGGAGGAAAAGCCACATGCGAAAATTTTATATAAGGGGTGTAAAATTTATAGGTTTTTAACCATGAGGTATATCCTTCTTCTGCATTTTCCATTCCGCTGCCTGCGGCTAAAATATAAAGGAATAATGCTTCATTATATCCGGTCCAGCCCATATCATGAAAAGCTTTTTCAGGGGACCATCCCATCGAAATTGTATAAGCAAATTTCCCAGTCGGTGGCATTTGCATAAAGTTCCAGTCAATTCTCTCAAGCAGTTTGGCTGCAAGCGAACGGATATTTTTCTCAATATCATTGTTCTTATTGTAATAATTGCGGGCAAATATGATTCCCATCATCAGCAAGCCTGTATCTACCGAAGAAAGTTCACAGTTCCACTCCCGTTTTCCGGAATCCATTTTCAGAAAATGGTAATAAAATCCTTTATAACCTGTGGCATCTGTTGCAGTACTTTGTTCAGAATTAATAAGGAATTTCAGAATCTTTAGTGTTATATCAGCTGCCTGTTCACGTGTAATCCAATTTCTTTCGGCGCCGATCGCAAACGATGGAATTCCAAAACCCGTCGCCGCAATACTGCATGGCGAACTTGATGTGGTCCTGTCTTTTACGATTCCAAATTCGGGATGGTGCTCATTTAGAAAGAATAGAAACGTTCTGTACTGAATTGAATCGAACATTATTTTTTCATCCGTTGTTAAAGGATAATTGATTTTTCCCTTCGATTTGAACACAATCTCCTGTGACTGTGCGATACAGACGGTAAATGGAAAAATCACAAACAAGAACAGTTGGTTCATTCTCATGTGATTTACGATGTTATTTTTTTTCTCAGTTGTTTACTTTTAAAAGTAAAAAATCCCTCTTCATTACAGGAAAATAGCTGTTGAGATTGTTTCCTTTGAGTTACTTCCGACATATATTATAAATTCTCCCGGTTCCCAGTATTTTCTCAGATCGGGATGATAAAAAGAGAGGTCATCTTTTTCCAGTGAAAAAGTCAGCGTTGTTGTTTCGCCGGGTTTCAGCATTATCTTTTTAAATCCCTTCAGTTCCTTAACAGGACGGGTTATTGAACCGACTTTATCCTGTACATAAAGTTGTGCCACTTCTTCACCATCTCGGTCACCCTTGTTAGTTAATTTGACCTTTACTGTAAGATTGTTTCCGGAAGTATCGATTGTCAGACCGGAATATTCAAAAGAAGTATAGCTTAATCCATATCCAAACGGATAAAGCGGATCATTTGAAACATCTATATAACGGGAAACGTACTTTTCGTTTGGGTTTTCAGGATTAAAAGGTCTTCCGGTATTTTTTGAATTATAGAAGATGGGTATTTGTCCGGTATTCTGTGGAAAAGTCATTGTGAGTTTTCCGGCAGGGTTGACATCTCCGAAAAGCACGTCGGCAATACCATTTCCAGCCTGTGTTCCGCCGAACCAGGCTTCCAGGATAGCAGGCGCCATTCTGTTCAGCTTTGTGATTGTCAGCGGGCGACCATTGAAAAGCACAACTGCTACCGGTTTACCTGTACCAAGGATAAGTTCGGCAAGCTCGTTCTGCACACCCGGAATGTCCAGGTCTGACCTGCTGGATGCTTCACCGCTCATCTCACGATTTTCACCAAGCACTATTATAATATAATCGGAGGATGAAGCGGCTTTCAGGGCTTTATCAAATCCACCGTTAATCTTATCACTGACGTCACATCCTTTTTCATATATAACGGTTATATCTTTACCAGTATGGTTTTTAATCCCATCAAGCAGAGTTACACATTTTTCAGATTCACCGGTGGCGGACCAGGAACCCAGCATATCCATCCCTGAATCAGCCAAGGGCCCTATCACTGCTATGGTCTTAACCTTATCAGGTACAGGCAGCGTATGGTTATCATTTTTCAGGAGTACACAGCTCCCGGCTGCAAATTTCCTGGCAAAGGCTATATTTTCAGGTGTCATAATCTCATTCACCTGACGCTTCGCATTGCAGTACCGGTAAGGATCATCAAATAATCCAAGTTTGAATTTCGCATTCAAAACAAAGCGGACTGCGTTATTGATCTGTTTGATAGTGACTTCTTTGTCATTAATCAGATCTTCCAGTGAATTCAGAAATGTTTCACCCTGCATATCCATATCAACTCCGGCATTTAAAGCCAGTGCAGCGGCCTGTTTCTCATTGGCGGCGACTCCGTGACTGACAAGTTCATTAATAGCGGTAAAATCAGTGACCACGAAACCTTTGAATCCCCATTCTCTCCTCAGTACATCGGTCAGGAGCCATTTATTAGCTGTGGACGGGACTCCGGAAATCTCGTTGAAGGAAGTCATAACCGAGCCTACTCCTTCGTCCACACAGGCCTTATAGGGTGGCAGGTACCATTCATAAAGCGTGACCGGGGAAATGTCAACGGTATTGTAATCGCGCCCTGCCTGTGCCGCTCCATAAGCTGCAAAATGCTTTGAACATGCAAGCATGGTGTTTGAATCCCGAAGATCAGAGCCCTGAAAGCCCCGTACACGTGCTTCTGCGATCCGGCAGCCAAGCCATGTATCTTCACCCGATCCCTCGGATACCCTCCCCCATCTGGGATCCCGGGCGATATCCACCATCGGAGCAAAGGTCCAGTTCAATCCCTCTGCAGTTGCTTCCGTAGCTGCAATCCTTTCCGATTTTTCGATTGCCTGCAGATCCCAGCTGCACGATTGCGCAAGAGGGATCGGAAAAATTGTCCTGTAGCCATGGATAACATCCAGACCAAAGACCAGTGGAATTTTTAACCGTGATTCTTCAATTGCAATTTTTTGGATATTACGCACATTATCCACACCATGAACATTTAAAATTGCTCCGATATTCCCTTTTTCAATCAGAAATTTATCTTCACTTTTCATTTCATGACTTATTACATCAATATCGGGCTGAAAAAGTGATAACTGTCCTATCTTTTCTTCGAGTGTCATTAGACCTAACAATTTTTCAATCTGAACACTATCAGAATAGAGAATGTTTTGATGCAGTTTATTTTGTGAAAATACCGTGGTATTGAGACCAAGTAATATGAAAAGCAGGCCTGTATTTTTATAGTTAAAAAAGGTTTGCGGATGCATTCTCTCAAAAACTAAGATTAATATGTAAAACCGAGTTTTGTAAGGCCAGCCTGTACCCTGGGTGACGACATAAAAAGGTTCCATAGCAGCCCGGTTCTGTAATTTTCTATCATACAAACGATAGGTCCCTGGTCAATGGCAATGTACGAATCAGCCCACCATCCTTCGGCCGGATCAAAAGCATCGAAGAATCCAAATTCACCCCACAGCCGGTCACCGAGGGTGTAATAGAAAAACCTGATTGCATTCATTGATTGTTGCGGTGTATATGGCAACGAACTAACTGCTGCTGACGGAGTTATAACCCCCAAATCGTTTGTCGGTGAATGTGCGCTATACCCCCATGGATTGTCACTCGCCGTCAGTCCCCAGCAAACATCACTATAACCGAAAAAGTCTTTTGGATTTGTAAAGCAATAGGTCCAGTTAATCAGCGACTGATTCATATTCTGTTCCCAATAGTTTGCGTATTGGTCATGAAGGTTTCGAGGATCCAGACCCATATACGTATAATGTGTATAGAACAACGGTCCTCCATATGGTTCCCCAAGGGGTAACAGGTAGCCATAGTAGCTGTTACCGTTTCTGATCCCGCCATTTTTTGCATACCCCTGGTGATAAACTGCATCTGTGACCGGGTGAGTTGTTGAGGTTGCAGCGGCTATATATGTTATGAGGGTTTCATTATATCCCCTGATCTGCATGTTCATGATCCAGCCCAGATCAGGGGACCAGTGCCAGTATAAAACGTTCTGTCCCCGTGTAAACCAATCATATTCCACAGAATCTGTCAATATGTCGATACGGTTTATGAGATTTTTTTCTAAGGTTACGAGAGAGTCAAGGTACTGCCTCATAGTGATAAGACCCTCAATCATATATGAAGTTTCGACAAGATCTGTCCCGTTATCGTTAGGAGAGAAAGGAACGGTTTGACCATTGGATCCATTAAGCCAGTGGGGCCAGGCGCCATGAAAACGGTCGCATGTTTCAAGAAAACCCAGAATTTTATCTAACCGTGTTAATCCCTGGTCGCGGGTAATAAAGCCACGGTCCATACCGACAAACAATGCCATCACGCCAAATCCTGATCCTCCGATAGTCACAATATCTCCGGAAGTGTTTCTCTCCCTGGCAAGGCCGCATGCCGGATGAGCAAAGTCATAAAAATAGCGGAAAGTCTTTTCCTGGATCAAGGTAAGAAGTTCGTCATCAGTAATGACAGGGAACTTTGGAGTCGAATCGGCTACAGTATAAAAATAATTAGTAAAGCCGTCAAAAGTGAATCCGTTTATTGATGTCAGATTCTTGGAAATACTGAAAAAGCACCGGGAGAAGTCGGTTAAAGGTGTCGTATTGGAAACCGTTAATTTTTTATTATTTCCTGAAAGCGATAACGAAAGAGGCATTCCGTCGGACATGGTGAAATAAGTATTGAGGTTGACCGGATCGAGTGAATCCGAGAATAATATCTCAATTTTCACAGAATCTTTTTTCCAGGTAATGTTTTTCGGAATTAGAGGTTTCTGAAAAGGCTGGTGATTAACTGTGATTGTTTCAATCAGTAGTTTTCCTTCTACAGTAATAAAAAGAAATTCAACACCGGCGAAAGTTTCCCCCGCTGATCCTTTGAGTTCTGAGGTTATCTGCAGTTTATAGTTTGAAAGATGATCCATTGGATTTTGAGGAGTCAGTATAATTATCCGGTTATTGCCGGTGACTTCAATATTACAGGGGATAACTGTATTATCATCTTTCTTTAAATGAACACTACCATTAACCGATGAAGGATCAAGTGCATCATTAAAGTAGATTTTAAATGAACTGTCAACAGGGATATCTGATGTTGTTTGTCCTGTTTTGAGAACAACAGATCCAATTTTTACCTGTGCAAGCTGGATTGACCCGGAAGGCGGGGTTGATTTCTTTTTACAGGATATTACGAACAAACAACCAAGAAAAACTATCAGAAATATGCCGGCAAAGGTCTTATTCATCTTACTTCCATTAATAAATTAAAAAAGAGAGGGTTAAGGAGACCCATAACCCTCAATGAATTTGTCAATTATCGAATCTTTACGGCTTCTCTGATTGGTACATCAGATCTATTTCAACCGGAGTCAGAGCTTTATGATAAACTCTTATATCATCGAGCCATCCGCCAAAGTGGTTGGATGTCGGGAAGGTATATCCGCCCCATGGTTCGGTTGCCCACATAGTCCCTTCTCTTGACTGAATGAAACCGAAAGCCAAAGTCGGATATACTTCAGGAGGTACTCCTCCCCATTTCAGTCCGACAATACCCTGTTTGGCGTCACCTGTAGGCCACAGGTTGAAGTCCTGAGCCTTCATTTTTTCACCATTGAGGTATAATGTTCCGATTTTTGATGGTCCGTCATATGTACAAACAACCTGTGTCCATTTATCTTTTATAATTCCGGCAACTCCTCCCGAACCGGTAAGGTCTTTGCTGAAAGTGTATCCCTGCCAGCTTTCAGGGGTTAGCGGTTTGCCATCATACCATAAGTCGTCTGAAGCTGTTGTTCCGTCTGCAAGTTCATAGGAAGCCGCCAGTTTACAGGAATTATAATCAGCCGGAATTTCAAATTGAAATCCCTTGAAAGCTCCAAGGCCGATAACAAAATGTCCTTTGGGATTACCGCCTGCATCTTCGTGACCTACAGAGTTTGTCTTTACCCAGAAGCACAGGGAGAAGCTTGGTGTGTTTGATAACTGATCACCATTCGGGATTTCGATGATACTCGTTGTGCCGTTAAAAGTAGCTGCTGTTCCTGCTGCGGTTTTATAAGAAGCGGTATAGGTGATATCAACAATACCATTAGGTGAAGGATTCCATGTCCCGACCTGGTCATCAGCATTTCCTTCAAAATTCCAATATGCAATCTGACCGCCAGGAACAAAAGTCCCGAAAGTTGTGAAAGTACGGTCTATCGCAGGTGTGGACTGACCATCGGTTGACATTATAGCGTTAAAATGCAGTTTATACAAAGTACCATTACCAAGATCAACTTTAGGTACTATTATAATCTGTGAGCCTGTTACGGTGAGAGTCAGTTCAATCGAGGCCGTGTCGTAATCCCTGATAAGGGTGATCGTGCCAGCAGCAACACCTGATGAATTAATATCCATATTATAAGTTGCAACGATTGTAGGAAGAGTAGGTACATTGTTTGCAGGTGTAGCGCCATTCAGATCAATAGTCCCGCCCGCCAACTGGGCAATCAGTGTTGAAAGAGCGAAAACATTAGTTTCACTTTTTTTCTTACAGCCGGTTGACCCTATCAGAAGAGCCACAGCTATAAATAATGAACTCAATAAAATAATTTGTTTTTTCATGATAAAAATTGTTATTAGTTAGATAATATTTGATTCATCACCAATTTGGATTTTGCAACAAGGAGCCCTGAGAAATATCAATTTCACTCTGAGGTATAGGAAGTAATTCATGTTTACCGGTTATAAATCCAAGAGGACCAAGAATCTGAGCAGCTCTGCCGGTCCTTATTACATCCCAGAACCTCCAGCCTTCCATGCCCAATTCATGTCTTCGCTCATTGAAAATAATGTCTCTCAATTCAGTCTGATCAGTTACTGTGATATCCGGCAAGATTGTATTGTTCCCCTGCCGTGCACGGGCCCTTACCATATTAAGGCATATTAACGCCTCGCCAGGTTTATTATTTTCATTCAAAGCCTCTGCAGCCATTAATAAAACGTCGGAATAACGTATTAACCTCCGGTGATGTCCCCACTGTGTAATGGTGTTATTACCGGGCACCCAGACTTTTCTGTTATAACACTCAATTTCAATAATATTGCCATGTTCGTCATAAGTCACTTTCGGGGTGCTGCCATCGCCAAGGATCACAACCCCGTCGATAGTGTCATTGATGTTGATAACTGTGCCTTTATATCGCGGATCTCCTGGCTCAAATGAATTCCTTAGATCAATTGTCGGTCTGTTGAAACCCCAGCCACGGTTAGGTGTACCCCTGACACCTTGTGTGTTTGCATACTGATCACCTCCTCCTTCGGTGCTTTCAGCCTGCAAAGCACCTATTTCAAACACTGATTCTATACCGTTGTTGCCATTAACTCCGTTTGCATCAGTGAAAACAGGTTCAAGTCCGTATTGCCCTGAATTTATGACTGCCATGGCATATATCTCGGCATTGAAAAAATCGTGTTGAAACAGGTAAACCCTGGCCAACATGGCCTGAGCAGCTCCTTTTGTAGCTCTGCCAAGATCTTCCGACGCATAATCACTTTGAAGAGGAAGGTTATCTATAGCAAATTGAAGGTCGGAGATAACGAGGTTAAAAATATCATTTGAAGAAGCACGCGGTAATTTGAGAGGCGGATCAGTTGTAGTGACAAGAGGTACGCCTCCCCATGCACGAACAAAATCGAAATAAATAAGACCTCTGATAAATCTTGACTCTGCAATGTACCTTGTTTTTAATGTCTCATCCATTTGAATTGCCGGGATCTTTTCAATGACTACATTAGCGCGTTTCACGCCTACATAAAGAGTATTCCACCACCTGTCCAATCCATCCTGGGTCGGAGAAAATGTGAAGTTGTCATACGGATTCAGATTAGACGCCTGGTCGTTTGGATTACTACCTTTCCTTGCATCATCCGACATGATATCAAGGATAGGATATCCGCCCGAATGGTAATACCATTCCCTGATGGCTTCATATGTGGCATTGGTCGCCAGTAACGCATCCGACGGTGAAACCGGGAAAGCCTGTTGTGTAAGTGTCCCCTGAAGGTCTTTCTGGAGGAATTTTTTACATCCTGGAAATAAAATAACTGAGGTAAATCCAAGGATCAGAAAAAAAAGTTTCGTGAACGGTTTCATATCATTAAAAGTTCAAATTAATACCTATTGAATAAAATGCAGTGATTGGATAAACGCCACTGTCAATACCCGGTGATAAAGGATCATCACTGCCAATTTCCGGAGTATAGCCTGTATATTTTGTCAGCGTGTAAAGATTATCAGCTTTTATATAAATCCTGATTTTTTGCATGTAAATCTTAGTACTCCATGAAGAAGGAAGCATATAACCCAGCGTTACATTACGTATTCTCAGGAAGGAAGCATCCTGGATAAAATAATCTGACGGAGTGTAATTGTAACCTCCGAAAGACGGCCGGGGTTCTGTATTACTGGTACCAGGCCCTGTCCAGCGGTCGAGTACACGACTTTCAAAATTATAAGGATCAGGTCTGACCGCATCTTTCCCATTGAAAATTTTGTTCCCTGTCTGTCCCTGGACGTTGACTGAAAAATCAATGCCCAGAATTTCAAATCCAAAATTAAAACCGAAAATAAAAGTAGGAATTGGACTGCCAATATAAGTCCTGTCCAATCCATCAATTTTCCCATCTCCATTTATATCAACAAACCTGAGATCGCCCACTCCGGCCTGACTATTGTGAGGGTAAGCATCCAACTCGGCCTGGGATTGGAAGACGCCATCTGTTTGATATCCGTAGAAAGCCCCAATAGGTAAACCTGCCTTACTCAGGGTAACAGGGATACCGTTCCCAAGATATCCTCCGATCAGAACAGAATCCACCCCACTGTTGCCGCCAATGCTTAGGACCTCATTATGTAACGTTGTCCCAAGGATACCCACAATGTATTTGAATTTACCCACCTGATCCCGCCAGTTGAGATTAAGTTCAAATCCCCTGTTCACAACGGAAGCAGCATTGAACCTTACCTTGGCACCTGCCCCGTTGCCAAGATATCCCGGAGTGGACAAGAAGACAAGGATATCGTCTGTTTTTTTATTGTAATAATCAAATTCAGCGGTAAGCCGGCTGTCAAGTACGCCAAATTCAAGCCCGATGTCTGTCTGTGTTGTGACTTCCCATTTCAGGTTGGGATTTCCGTTTATTCCATAAGAGGCGCCGGTATTGGGATCATTATTTGTTCCAAATATAGCGAGGATGTTTGATTCAACCCGTGCGTAACGATCCCAATAATCTATTTTATCATTCCCGAGTTTGCCCCAACTGGCTCTCACTTTCAATTTATTCAACCATTTTATGTTTTGCATAAATTTTTCCTGTGAAACGTTCCATCCCAGCGCAAAGGAGGGGAAACTGGCATACCGGTTATTCTGGGCAAATTTGGATGATCCGTCACTCCTGAAGGTCGCAGTCAGAATATATTTTTTGTTGAAAACATAATTTACACGGATCAGAAAAGAGATCATCGAATAATATTGCATCAAGTTGACCGATTCATTTATATCGCTGATGGTGTTGACGTTATTGGCCGGATCATAGATATATGCAGGCTGGATATACCAGAAACTCGATGCATCGCGGATAAGGTTTTTACCGAAAAGATCAAACCCGTCAGATGTCGTATTTTGCATGGTATATCCAGCAACGGCATCAATGGAATGTTTGCCGAATTCCTTCTTGAAATTCAGGGTGTTTTCCCAAAGCCAGGTAAAATTATAGTTGTTGTTTTTACTCAGGCTGCTCATGAGATTTTGTTGTTGCGATATAGTCCCGTCAGGATTATAAACGGTAAAGGCCGGAGTAAAATTTTCCGATTTATTATAAGCGGCATCTATTCCAAAACTGGATTTGAAGGTGAATGCTTTCAGGAAATTGACTTCACCGAAAATGTTTCCGACTCCCCTTACACCTCTGTTGAAGTTATTTGAATAAGCCAGATCAGCAAGAGGGTTCCCGACACCTGGTACAACTGCAAAGCTGCCATCAGGATAGTAAGGGACAAGTGTAGGTTTTGCCCTGTATGCGGCATAGGTTACATTGGGTGCCACCTGTTGGGTGTACGGTGCGATAGTTATATTGTTCCCAAGTTTTACATATTTCGATAGGTTATAAATGTTATTTATTTTCAACGTAATACGCTCATAACTCGATTTATCGATTATTCCATCCTGTTTGAAATAGCCTCCGCTAATATAATATTGAATATTTTTGGAAGAGCCTGATGCCGACAGTTGAAAATCAAAAATCGGAGTAGTATGAAATACCAGGTTCTGCCAATCGGTGTTAGGTACGGCATCAACGTTGTTAAAACTTCCGGGTTTGATCTCGTTCGAGATAATAGCAAAGTCCCGTCCATTCAACAAACTAATTTTTTTTGCAAGGTTCTGTATCCCGACTTCCCCTGAAAAACTGAAGGCTATTTTTTCGTCTATGGCTTTTCCAATTTTTGTGGTTACCATGATCACACCATTGGCTCCTCTTGAACCATAAATGGCAGATGCCGACGCATCTTTGAGAACCTCCATCGAGATGATATCATTGCTACTCAGAAAGGAAATATTGTCAACAATCACACCGTCGACAACGTAAATCGGGTCCGAATTATTAAAAGTACCAACTCCTCTGATCCTGACGGAAGGATTCTCGCCAGGGATACCGGAAGTACTGGTTACCTGCACACCGGTTACATTTCCCTGAAGACTTTGGACAGGATTCAGGGCTGTAAATTTTGTAATGTCTTCAGATTTCACACTTCCGACAGATCCTGATAAGTCACTTTTTCTTACCGATCCATAACCGATGACCACTACTTCATCGAGCGTTGTTTTTTTAGGATCAAGTTGCACATCTACCACTGTTTGATTTCCCGGATCAACCTCTTTGGTGTTATAACCCACATAGGAAAATACCAGTATGGGTTTATCTGTTTTTATGGTAAGGGAATATTTACCATCAATATCGGTAACAGTTCCGGTTGTCGTGCCTTTAATGAGTATGGTGGCACCCGGAAGTGATTCTTTAGTGTCGGAAGCAGCAACTACGCCAGTAATTGTTCTAACCTGGGCATTGGTAATAGATACCATGCCAAATAACAGGAGAAAAATTAAACCTATCTTTCTTACAGATACAGTTTTCCGGGTAGCGATGTTATTATGCATAAATCTGGATGTTTTTAGTTTGGAAGAAAGCATTTCTTTATTAAAAATTTTATGGCTATAATTGAAAAAAAAGTTTATTATCTTTACAACACTAAATTAAAAAATTTACATCGAACTGTGAAAATATTTAAATATTATTTTATCTTTGGTTAAAATTAATTTTTTTATTCACTAAAAATTTAAAACTATGAAAAAAAATCTACTCATTTTCATGATCTTGATGGCAATGGCCGGTTTCTTACAAGCCCAGGTCATAGAAAACTTCGAAGTCATCAAGATGAATGTAATGGTGGGAGGCAGCGATGATTCGAGTTCCATGGTTGTTGTTCCCAATCCTGATAAATCGGGTATTAACACAAGCAATTGGGTCGTTAGGTTTGTCCGTGATAAGAATGGCGTTGCATGGGGGGGATTTTGGTCACCCTTAACTACACTGGTCGATGTGACCGTTAACAAGTATGTTCATGTTAAGGTATGGAAACCCCGTATCAGCCCTATAAAATTTAAACTGGAAGGCGGCTCTGCCGGCACTCTTGAAATTGCTTCAATGACACCACAAACAAGTATCGGTACGTGGGAAGATATGGTATTTGACTTTTCATCCAAAACAGGCACTTATCCCATAATCGCGTTCATGCCTGACTTTGAGGATCCGCTCACCCTTACTGAAGATATTATAATTTATTTCGACGACATCATTGTCAACAACGATCCGACTCCCAATTCTGCCGCTGCTTATGTAATTGAAGATTATGAAATCATTCCATTAAACTTAATGACAGGCGATCCGGGAATTGATTCAAGTAAAATGACGATAGTCCCCAATCCTGTTCCTGACGGACTCAACAGCAGCAACTATGTCGTTGAATTTTTACGTGATAAAGATGGCGTCCCCTGGGAAGGCTTTTGGTCAGCTTTACCTACCCCCATTGATGTGACCACAAACAAGTATATGCATGTAAAAGTGTGGAAACCCCGTATAAGTCCTATTAAATTCAAAATTGAAGGTGGCGGTGCAGGTAATCTGGAGATTGCTTCCATGAATCCACAAACCTCCACGGGTTCATGGGAAGACATGGTTTTCGATTTTTCTTCCAAAACCGGAACATATCCTACTATTGCATTCATGCCTGACTTTGAAGATCCTCTTACCCTTACTGAGAATATAACGATGTATTTCGACGATATCATTTTGAACAACGATGCCAATCCGTTTCTTCCTCCTCAAGTTACCCTGAATGTTGACATGCATGGCTCCGGGCTAACAGCCGGACAACTTGTATATTTGTCAGGTGATTTCGGAGGCATCTATGGTACATGGAATGAACCTGGTACAAATCCGGAAAATGAACTTACAGATCCTAATAATGATTCTATTTATTCACTTCTCATGACTTTATCGGCAGGAAATTATCAATTTAAGTTTTTTAAAGGCGCTGGGTGGGCTGGCGGTGAATGGGACGGAGATCCTAACCGTAAAGTAACCATTACGGGTGATGCCTCTCTTACTTACAAATGGGGTGTCAAACCTGTCATCGCTACCTTTAAAGTTGATATGAAAGGCTCAGGATTAACTACAGGCCCCGTCTCAATTGTTGGGAATTTCGGTGGAATTTACGGAACATGGAATGAACCAGGATCAAATGTTAATGATCAAATGACTGCTGAAACTCCGATTACTGATTCCATTTATACGATCACCATGACCCTTGATTCTGTGGGTACATATCAGTTTAAATTTTTCGATGGCATTGGTTGGAGCACTGGTGAATGGGACGGCGATCCCAATAGGGTTGTGGTAATCAATAATGATACTACTTTTGCTACCTTCATCTGGGGACAAAAGCCTTCCGGTATCATTGAAACCACATTGGCTGGAAAGGTCAGCGTTTACCCTGTTCCCTTTAAAAACACCTTGACCATAAAAACCTCTGTAGACCTGAAATACGTCATAATTAATTCTACCATTGGTCAGCAAGTAGTTAAAATGGAAAACATAGGTACAGGTACAACATATGTAAACACATCAGAATTATCTACAGGGTTGTATTTCGTGACATTCTATCCGAAATCGGGCAACCCTTATACCGTGAAAATAATGAAATATTAATTTCAAATTATTTTAGAAAAAGAGGCTGTCTCAAAAGGGCGGCTTCTTTTTTTTTATCCTGAATCCATATATTTGCACTCCAAAATCAAAACAAGGAGGAAATAAATTTGAAAATCGGACAGCTCATTATTTTTATTACGATCGTTCTTGCAATTTATACTGCATTAAATGTATATATTTATGTCAGAGGTCTCCAGACTATCCCGGTCCATAGCAATTTCAGGATGTGGTTCACGATTTGTTTTTGGGTTATTGCATCATCCTTTGTTCTGGCAAGGTTTCTTGAGCGGACATACCCGTGTTTGTTGACAGGGATAATTACCTGGATTGGCTCGTTCTGGCTTGCATTTATGCTTTATTTCTTCCTGCTTTTAATTTGCATTGATCTTATAAGGCTTCTTAACCATTTTATCCATTTTCTGCCTCAAGTTTTTTACGCCGATTATGAGAAGACAAAAATCATTATCTTCTACATTTGTTTGACTATTGTAAGTTTAACGGTATTAGCAGGATTTATTAATGCCCGCACCGTCAGGATTAAGGAACTATCCTTTGTCATTCCTAAAAAAGTCAATGGTGATAAAAATTTAAGAATGGTTATGGTTTCTGATGTTCACATGGGGACTTTAATCGCAAAGAGAAAAACCGCAAGACTGGTGACTGAGATTAACGAACTGAAACCTGATATTGTAGTTTTTGCAGGAGATCTCGTTGATGAAGATCTGGATCCGGTCATAAAGAACAACCTTGGGGAAGCGCTCACCAAAATCAAGTCAAGGCTTGGCGTATACGCGATACCAGGGAATCATGAATATATTGGAGGCGTTGAAGCAGCGATTAAATATCTCACTGAAAATGGAATCATTATGTTACGGGATAATTCGGTATTCATGGAAAATAGTTTTTATCTGGTCGGCCGTGACGATCGGGATAAAACCAGGTTTACAGGAAAAAAACGAATGGAGTTAACCGAACTTCTTAAGGGTATCGATAAATCCTTTCCTATCATACTTCTGGATCACCAACCCTTTAATCTTAATAAAGCTGCATACCTGGGTGTGGACCTTCAATTGTCGGGACATACTCATCATGGCCAGATATGGCCGTTAAATTATATAACAAATGTAATGTATGATGTCAGCTGGGGAAGCAAGAAAATCGGTAAAACGCAGTTTTACGTCTCGAGCGGATTCGGAACCTGGGGACCGCCTGTAAGACTTGGCAATACACCCGAGATCGTTCTATTAAACCTTACTTTTAATTAGTTTGAGTTCTCTTTCTTGCCAGACAAAGATCACTGTTTTCAAACCACCTGCATCTTGGCTTACAATTCTGACACGTGTTTATGGGTTCGTTATTCTTAAAATGATTGGTCCAGGAAGGATCGGCAAGGTTTGGCCGGCCAAGAGCGACAAAATCGGTTAAATTGTTTTCAACAAGGAATGAGGCTCTTTCCGGTGTTCTGATTTCGTTGACTACAATAACCGGCAAATTAACCTGAGTTTTTATGACCGTACCGCTATATACAATCCAGTTATAATCAAAGTCTTTGGGAGGTCTTGGCAGGTTTTGCAACATACCGCCATGTGATACGCTTAAGAGATCGATTTTCAATTTCTCCAGGTATTGGGCTATTCTAACACCTTCCTCCAGAGTAGGCGAATTGGCGCCCAACCTGTAACTAAGTATAAAACCTGGCTTGCAGACTTTTTTTATTCCCAGGATAATTTCTGTTGCAAGTTTTAACCTTCCTGTCATATCTTTCCCATATTCATCGTCCCGTTTGTTGAAATAAGATGAAGCAAACTGGTTAAGCAGATACCCATGCGCGCCATGTAGTTCAACACCATCAAATCCTGACTTTTCAGCTCTGAGTGCTGCGACAATAAAGGTATCACGGATTTCGGTTATTTCCTCTAACGTAAGAGCTCTTGATTGAGGATTTTTTTCGTCACTTGAAGGTCCAGGTGGTTCCAGGCTCACAGAGGCCGGTGTTACAAGTCCGGCGTGATGGATCTGAAGAAGGGATAAAGCGCCTGAGCTCTTTGTCGCTGCTGAAATCTTTTTCATACCAGCTATATGAGAATCATCCCAGATACCCAATTGGATAGGAGCCAGTCTTCCTTCTTTTTTAACGGCAGTCGCCTCTGTGACTATTATACCTGCTCCTCCCTGACCGAATTCAAGGTAATGCTGAATATTTTTTTCGCTTACTTTTCCTTCTTCAAGAGGATATCCAAAACAAACCATCGGTGGCACTACGACTCGATTACTGATCCGGTGTCCTTTTAATATATAATCTGAAAATAATGTTGGCATCGGGAGATATTTGAATTTTTTTTTGATCCAGTTATGTTTGTTATTTTATGATTGCCGGGTAAACGGATGTTCATTTTTCCACATTTTCCAGATGAGGAATACCGGAAATAAGGCCCATGGAGCATTTGCAAACAATAC
>Ga0172370_10000923_pt1 | contig 45577 bp, 36 predicted proteins | sample LakKiv5m_FD_114538 | JGI IMG/M metagenome (GOLD analysis project Ga0172370, IMG submission 114538) | Freshwater microbial communities from Kabuno Bay, South-Kivu, Congo - kab_022012_11.5m | ecosystem: Environmental > Aquatic > Freshwater > Lake | place: Democratic Republic of the Congo...
ATTCCTCGCCCGAGACGCCGCCACGACCCTGAAGGAGTCGCTTGCGGCCCTCTCAAGCGCCGATCGGTCGACGCCATCGACTGTCGGAGGGTCAGTCTTGCTTACGGTGAGACAAGCGGGCTAAGCCTGCTCGTCCCGGGAAGCGCGGTCGCCTTCGCGGGGCTCGCAATTCCGGTTCCTCGGCTTGCGGGGATCCTGCTCGAGAAGCTCGTCTCGGACCGCACGGCCGAGAAAGGCGTGCGCGACCTGTTGGTGGCCGCCGGACTGCTCGGATTGGCCGGCGCGGGCGACGTCGACGAGACCGTCCGGGTCTACGCCGGGCTCTCCGACGACCTCCGCTACGCGATCCGCACGAACCTGACCATCCTCTCGCTCCTGGCACCGCTTCCTCAGATGCCCGATCCGCACGCGGCAAGATTGCACGTTCGGGACCTGTTGCTTCGCCTGGAATCCGCCGAGGAGACGCGCTCGTGAACGCCATCCTCGACAAGCGCGTACGAGCCATCAGGGGCCGAGCCCAGGTCCGACGCTGGGAGTACCGGCAACGGAACACCTCTCATGGGTGCTGGCACCGCGTGCGTCGTTTCCTGACGTTGGCTGCCGAGGCGTGGGAGGTCTCCCCGGAAGACGCGGCGGAGCTCGTTGCCGAGGGCTACGAACCCGATCCCGCGGGACTCGCCCTCGAGCCCCCCAAGACCCTCTTGTGCATACCGCGTACGCGCCTTCTCGACGTTGAGGGGCGCCGTCAGGTTCCCATGAACCTGGGGCCCGAGTTCCTGGCAGCCAGATGCGTCGTGGCGATCGCGTTCGACGCCTGAGCCCGGGCGCCGAACAGACCCGTCCGGCCTTTCGTCAGCGTCTTTCGTCCCGGGGGTGGGCTGGGAGGGCGGAGCCGCCGTCGGACCGGACGGGCGGGAGAGGGTCGGTGTCTGCGCGGGCGCTGTTCGGTGCCCGCAGGATCAACGATAGCTCCTAGTACCCGCCGTTGTCGAGCATGCACTGCTTGAATTCGGCGTTGGGCGTCCAGCCGCAGCCACCGTCGGCCTGCTGCTCGCACGCGGCCAGGTGGAAGCACGCGTACCAGGGCAGCCACTCGCAAGTGCTGGCCATGGGCTCGGGGGCGCAGATCTGCCCCGAGCAGCCGCTGACTACGCAGGCGGCGGGCTTCTCGGGCACGCACACGTACTGCAGCTTGCAGGGCATCAGGCAGGCGGGATCCTGGTTGTAGCAGTCGGGGCAGACGGTCTGCTCCTCGCACACCTCGCCCGCCGCGCACATCGTGCCGTCGGGGCAGGCGTTGTCGCAGCCCTCGTCGACCAAGCCGTCGCCGTCGTCGTCCATGCCGTTGCCGCAGAATTCGGACTGGCCGCCGGGCGAACACTTGCCGGGGCCCGCGGCTACCAGGCAGTAGGCGCCGGGCGGGCAGGTGCTGGCGCCCTCGCAGACCTCGCCGACCGCGCAGTCGGCGTTCGACCAGCAGTAGCCGTCCATCAGCACGCACACGCCCTGGCCGCCACACGGGGGAAGCTCGGGGATGCAGGGCGCGCCGGCGGGGCAGCACGCTATGGCGGCGTCACCCGTGGCGTAGTCCCACATCTGGCACGTCTCGTACCACTGGCAGTCGGAGTCGCTCGAGCAGCCGGTCGTGCTGCAGCCTTCGTCGACCAGGCCGTCGCCGTCGTCGTCGATCCAGTTGCCGCAGATCTCGGTGGCGGCCGGTACGCACACGCCCTCGCACGACGGGTAGATCATCAGGCAGGGCACGTCGGAGTTGGCCGGGCAGCACGCCATGGCGCCCGTGGTCGGGTCCATGTACGGCGGCATCTGGCACACCTGGCCGGCCGGGCAGTCGTAGTCGGAGGCACAGGTCGTCTGCTGGGCCACGCAGTAGCCGTGGCAGTACGAGCACTCGATGCTGTCGCACGGGAGCACGATGCACACGTCGAGGGCGTTGCAGATCTCCCCCTCCGGGCAGTCGGAGTTGGTCAGGCACAGGGGCTCGGGATCGGCCACGCACACGCCCCCGTCGATGCACCACGCGTCGTACTCGGTGGTGCAGTCCATGCCCTCGGGGCACCCGCACCACGAGTCGATCTCGCAGTGGAAGCCCGGGCCGCAGTCGGCGTCGGTCGTGCAGGTGGGCTGCGTGACCGGCACGCACTCACCCCAGGGCTCGCACAGGCAGTCGCCCGTGTTCGGGTCGGGGTTGGCGCAATCGCAGGGGTAGAGCTGGCACGCGTAGCCGGCGGGGCACTCGGCGTCACTGCCGCAGCCCTTCTGGTCGGGCACGCACTCGGCCCAGGTGTTGCACGGCGCGACGCCCGTGGCGGGGTCGCACAGGTTCGACCCGTCGGGCGACGTGCACCCGTCGTAGCACTCGGTGCGTTCTTCGCAGTGCGTCCCGGCGGCGCACTTGACCGCGTCGCACGGCGAGGTCTGGCGCGGGACGCACTGGCCCGAGGGCTCGCAGTAGCAGTCGGACGGAGCCTCGCCGGCGCTGCCGTACGTGCCGCAGTCGCAGGGGAAGTACTCGCAGATCATGTCGGCCGGGCAGTCGGCGTCGCTGGTGCAGCCGACCGTCTGCGGCACGCACACGCCGCCGGAGCCGAGGCACTTCTCGTCGCCGCAGTTGCCGGCCGCGTCGCAGTTGGTCGACGGGTCGCACTTGTACAGCGCCTGGCAGTAGAAGCCCTCGCCGCAGTCGGCGTCGGTGAAGCACTCGGGCTGCGGGATGGGCTCGCACACGCCCTTGCTGGCGCAGGGCACGTCTTCGCGCGGCACGCCGTCGGCGTACACCGGGCAGTCGTTGTAGAAGATGCACTGGAAGCCGGCGGGGCACTCGTCGTCGGCCCAGCAGCCCGTGGGGGCGTCGACGCACACGCCCTCGGTCTGGCAGGGCATGGGAGCGCCGCAGTCGGAGCTGCCGTCGGCGCAGTCGCTCGCGTAGCAGTGGTCGACGAACTGGCACACCTGGCCCGCACCGCAGTCGGCGTCGGACGTGCAGCCGGTGACGACCGGGCGGGTCGTGCAGACACCGTCGCAGGGCGGCACGACGCAACCGGCGCCCGACGAGTCGGGCGTGCACGGCATGGGATCGCGGGCCTCGCCCGTCGCGTAGCACGTCGAGAAGTCGCAGTACTGGTCGGCCGCGCACTCGGCGTCGGACTGGCAGGTCGCCGCCTTGTCGGTGCACTGGCCGTAGCACACGGCCGGGCACGCCATGTCGCCGGTGCAGCCCGGGGGCGGCAGGCACACGCTGGTGTCGCAGACCTGGCCGTCGGGGCACTCGCTGTCGGTCAGGCACGCCTCGACGACCACGTCGGCGACGCACGAGCCGAAGCACACGTCGCACATCGGGCAATCGGGCGGTGCATTGCAGATGCCGTCGGAGACCGAACAGTGCGTGCCCTTCCCGCAGTCGGCGTCGCTGTAACAGCCGACCTGCTCGATCGTGCACTGCCACGTGCAGGCCGCCTCGACGCACGCCCATTCGCCGGCGCAGTCACCGCCGGACTCGCCTTCGCAGTCGGCCGCGGTCAGGCAGGCGGTCGTGGCCGGGTCGGACGTGCCGCACATCGGCGACGTGTTGCCCCCCAGCATCGCCATGACGAAAGCGAGCCCCAACGTGGACGCGATGACTCCGAACTGTCTCACCCTGCGCATCATGATTCCCTCCATCCCCCTTGGGGCCCGTCACTGGTTCTGACGGGTAGTAAAGCAAGGCGCGTGCCAACGTGTCGCCAACACCCTGAAGCGTAGTGAATCCACGGGGAAATTGCAACGCCAAAGGCTTCGGAGGGGGCTGGGGAGAGGGTGTCGGCGCGGCGTGTGTAGAGGAACTCTACACGGTGGGGCATTCGTGCCGTCAGGTCGCGGAGCGCTCGTCGTTTTCCTGCAGGACGATCTCGGACACGATCTCCCAGTTGTCGATGACGCGCGAGCGGGGGCATCCCCAGATGCTGCAGACGCCGACCACGCTGCGCGGCTTCAGGACCGGGCTCAAGTAGATCGCGTACAGGCGCCCGTGGTGGGCGCAGGAGCAGCCGCCGACCACCGGGAACTCGGCGCCGCAGACGGGGCAGCTGATCACGACGTCCTCGCCGGGCTTGAAGTCGACGAAGCCCAGCTTCGACGTGTCGCCGTGGATGGGCGACAGGTACACGATGCCCCCGCGCGAGCCGGAGCGGACGTGCAGGGCGATGCCATGCCAGGTCTCGCCGAACGTGGGGTTTTGCTCGGTGATGAGGTCGTGGCCCATCGGGCACAGGGCGCGCGTCAGGACGACGGTCGGATCGTGGCCCGCCTCGTCGAGCAACGACGCGTTCTCGAGCTTGCCGGTCCTGGTGCCCTTGGGAAACGAGGGCTGCAGGCCCTTCGAGGTTCGGTCGGTCATGGTTGCCTCGCTTCGCTTTCGTGCAGCGCGGTCACGGGGGGCCGGCCGCTCACTGGCCGAACGTCAGGGTTCCGGCCCGGTCGAGGTTGTGGAAGTCGCCGCCCGCGGGCGACCACACGGCCTGAGAGGGGGCGCCTCCCTTGGGGTTCAGGTCGAGGCGGTAGAAGTTGGCCTTCCACGTCTCGCCGGCCTTGGGGGAGCCCTCTTTCAGGTTCGGGATGCTCTTCAGCGGGATGGCGAGCTCGACGGTCCACCCGGTGTCGGGCTTGTCGTCGCCGAGCGTCCCTTGCAGCGTGACGGCCGCGCGCATCTCGATGTTGAAGTTCTTGCTGGCCTCGGGCCAGTCGGGCTTGCGGTGCTCGGTGAAGAACGCGTCGAACACCGCGCCCGTGGGGGCCACCTGCAGCTCGAGGTAGTCCTTCTGGTCGCCGTACGGATCCAGGTAGACCTCGACCACGTCTTCCTTCCACAGCGTATCGTCGCGCGCCGTGTACTGGCTGGCGATGTCGGTGTCCTGGACCTGGAAGGCCAGGTACAGGTTGTCGGCATCCCACATCGCGCGCACCGAGGTGGCGCCGCTGCCCTGGTAGGGGCGGCTGTCGGGGCGGAAGGAGAGGGGCGTGACCGTCGCCGCGGCCCATTCGGCGTCGTTCACGGTGCCGTCGATGGTCGGGGCGGCCGTCGCCAGCTTGAGCGTGAGCGCCTGCGCGGGCACCACCACCTTGGGCTTCTCGGCGGCGGCGGGACCCTTCTCGACCGTCAGCGTGGCGCCGAGCACGCGGCTCTCGGCGTCGACCTTGGCCTGGCCCTTGTTCGAGACCGGCAGCCGCTCGTTGCGCTGCTGGCTCTTCCAGGCGCCCTCGTCGTAGATGCCGATCCACAGCTCGGCGGGGCCCGCGGGGAAGTCGGCGTCGACCGTGACGCGCTGAACGTCGCGGATGATGTCGCCCGCCTTCCAGCGCTCGATGGGGTAGAGCTCGCCGATGGCGTTGTGGTCGAGGATTTGCCGCTTCTGGCGGGACTTCTCGAGGTGGACGAAGAGCTTCCACTCGCCCTGCAGCTCCTTCAGCACTTCCCAGTAGTACGTGATCTCGAGCTTGCCACCCGGCTTGACCGTGGTCGCGTCGACGTCGACGCCCAGCAGCCTGACCGCCCCGCCGAGCTCGGCGCCCACCGGGTGCTTGATCTCGGGCACCGCGGCCAGCACGTTGGCCTCGATGCGCTCCTTCTGCTCCTTCGTCAGGATCAGCTTCTTGGGCTGCCGGCAACCCCCGATCGTGAGCGCGAGGAGGATCGCCAGGATCGCCGCATTACGTAGTCCCATCGTGGAGCTCGTCCGGGCATGGTGATTCCGGGGCTTTGCATAGCCGTGTCCAACGCACGTGTCAACGTTGTTTTCGCGGCGGCGCGAGACCCTTCGGTCGACCGCACGGCTCGAGCCCCATTCCTGCTTTTCTTGCGAAGCCGATTCTGCTAGCGTGAGACGAACGATCCGCCGCGGCAGGGGGAAGATCCATGAAGTCTGGCCGGTTGACGCTGGTGTGCCTCTGGGTGGCCTTGGGAGCGCTTTCGGCGTGTGGCTCTGGGGTCGCCGACGGCGACGCACGGTTCGACGTGCCGGATCTGGGCGCCGACGTCAAGGTCGAGGTCGACGGGATCGACGACCTGCTGCCGATCGACACGAAGCCGCAAGACGTCGACGCGGTCGAGCCCGACGACACGCTGCACCCCGACGCCGACGTGGCCGACGACGAGACCCAGCCGAACTGCGCTCCGGGGTACGGAGAGTTCGGTTGCCCGTGCGCGTCGGCCGACGACTGCGCCAGCAACTACTGCGTCGAATCGAGCGCCGGCAAGGTGTGCAGCACCATCTGCGACGGTACCTGCGATGCCGCCGGCTGGACGTGCGCCGAGGTCAAGGACACCTGCCCCGACTGCGTCTTCATCTGCGTGTTCCAGCACCAGACGCTGTGCAACCCCTGCCGCGTCGACAACGACTGCAAGCAGAACGACGTCCTGGTCGAAGGCAAGTGCCTCTCCTACGGCAACGAAGGCTCCTTCTGCGGCACCGCGTGCGTGGTCGACAACGACTGCCCCCAGGGCTACTACTGCTCCGAAGAGACCCTCCCCTCAGGCCAGACGCGTCCGTTCTGCCGCAGCGAGAACGGTCGCTGCGAGTGCAGCCCCTTCGCCATCGAGCAGGGGCTCGGCACCGCGTGCTCCATCGAGAACGCGTTCGGCTCGTGCGACGGCGAGCGCTACTGCAACGATCAGGGCCTCGGCCAGTGCGACGCGACCATCCCCTCGAAAGAGAAGTGCAACCTCGCCGACGATGACTGCGACGGCGAAACCGACGAGAACTACGAAGGCGAGCCCTGCACGCTGACCAACGAGTTCGGGTCGTGCACCGGCGTCGACATCTGCGTCGACGGGGTGACGCAGTGCCAGGGCGCCGAGCCCGCCAAGGAGGTCTGCGACGGCGTCGACAACAACTGCGACGGCCAGACCGACGAGACCTTCCTCAACACCGACGGCGATCCCCTGGCCGACTGCGTCGATCCCGACGACGACAACGACGGCATCTACGACGACGGCGACGACAGCGGCACCGTGGGCGACAACCCCTGCCCCAACGGCCAGACCGCCGGCTGCGACGACAACTGTCGCCTGTCGCCGAACCACTTCCAGACCGACCTCGACCTCGACGGGAAGGGCGACGCCTGCGACTGCGACGCCGATGGCGACAACTTCGGCTGCGGCGAGACCAAGGACTGCGACGACCTGAACAAGAACGTGAACCCGGCCGTCAACGAGACCCAGCCCGCCGACGGCGAGTGCAAGTACTGCAACGGCAAGGACGACGACTGTGACGGGCTGACCGACGAGGGGTGCTTCGACACCGACTCCGACGGCGTGGCCGACTGCCTGGCCTCCGACGACGACGGCGATGGCGTGGTCGACGGCCTGGACAACTGCCCCAAGAGCCCCAACTCCGATCAGGCCGACCTCGACGGCGACGGGGACGGCGACGTCTGTGACACCGACAAGGACAACGACGGCTTTGAGATCGCGAACGACTGCAACGACCTCGACAAGACCGTCTTCCCCGGCGCCTACGAGGCGTGCAACGGCGTCGACGACAACTGCAACTCGCTGACGGACGAAGACTGGGTCGACAGCAACAACGACCACCAGGCCGACTGCGTCGACCCCGACGACGACGGCGACGGCGTGCTCGACGACGGCGACGGCAGCGGCAACCCGGCCGACAATCCGTGCACCGGCGGCATCACCACGGCCTGCGACGACAACTGCCAACTGGTTCCGAACCCGACGCAGGCCGATCTCGACGGCGATCTCAAGGGCGACGTCTGCGACCCCGACATGGACGACGACGGCAAGCTGAACGAGATCGACAACTGCCCTGCCGTCTTCAACCCGACGCAGGCCAACCTCGACGGGGACAACCTGGGCGACGTCTGCGACGACGACCTGGACGGGGACACGGTCGCGAACGCGTCCGACAACTGCCCGTGGGTCGCCAATCTGGCACAGACCGACACCGACGGCGACACGACCGGCGACGCCTGCGACTCCGACGACGACGACGACGGCATCCTCGACGACGGCAACGCCAGCGGCGTCGTGGGCGACAAGCCCTGCCAGCCGCTCCAGGGGCTCGACTGCGACGACAACTGCCGGCTGATCAAGAACGTCGACCAGGCCGACAACGATCGTGACGGCCAGGGCGACGTGTGCGACACCGACGACGACAACGACTCGATCTTCGACACCGTCGACAACTGCCCGCTGGTGCCCAACGCCGACCAGCTCGACACCGACGCGGACTTGATCGGCGACGCGTGCGACCCCGACGACGACGACGACGGCGTGCTCGACGACGGCGATGCCAGCGGCACGATCGGAGACCACCCGTGTACCGGAGGCGTGACCGCGGCCTGCGATGACAATTGCCGCGTCCATGTCAACGCCGAGCAGGTCGATACCGACCTCGACGGCATCGGCGACGCGTGCGACGACGACGACGATGCCGACGGCGTGTTCGACCTGTTCGACAACTGCCCGTTGGTCGCGAACCAGTCCCAGGTCAACTCCGACGTCGACGGGCTGGGCGACGCGTGCGACACCGACGATGACGACGACGGCATCCTCGACGACGGCGACGCCAGCGGCATCGTGGGCGACAACCTCTGCACCGGCGGAGTCACCGAGGGCTGCGACGACAACTGCCGCGTCACGGCCAACACGAACCAGATCGACACCGATGGCGACGTCGAGGGCGACGCGTGCGACCTCGACGACGACGAGGACGACGTGCCCGACGCGCAGGACAACTGCCCGCTGGTCGTGAACACCGACCAGACGAACACCGACGGCGACGTGCACGGCGACCTGTGCGACACCGACGACGACAACGACGGCGTGCTCGATGACGGCGACGGCAGCGGCACGGTCGGGGACAACCCCTGCCAGGGCGGCGCCACGACCGGGTGCGATGACAACTGCCAGACCGCGGCCAACGCCAACCAGAAGGACACCGACGGCGACGAGGCCGGCGACGCGTGCGACCTCGACGACGACGACGACGGCATCCTCGACGACGGCGACGAGAGCGGCTCGTCGACGGACAAGCCCTGCCTGCCCGGCCAGGTGTCGGGCTGCGACGACAACTGCCGGGTGAACGTGAACGCCGACCAGGCCGACAACGACGGCGACGGCAAGGGCAACATCTGCGACGGCGACGACGACAACGACACCATCCTCGACGACGGCGACAGCAGCGGCATCGTCGGCGACCACCCGTGCACGGGCGGCCAGGCCCAGGGCTGCGACGACAACTGCGCCTTCACGTTCAACCCCGACCAGGTCGACACCGACGGCGACCTGAAGGGCAACGCGTGCGACCCGGACGACGACGACGACGGCATCCTCGACGACGGCGACGCCAGCGGTACCGCTGGCGACCACCCCTGCACGGGAGGCGCCACCGCCGGCTGCGACGACAACTGCCCCGTGCAGGTCAACGCCGACCAGGGCGATCTCGACGGCGACAAGGTCGGCGACGCCTGCGACGACGACGACGACGACGACGGCGTGAAGGACACGCTCGACAACTGCCCGCGCGCCTACAACCCGAACCAGGCCGACAGCGAGCCCGAGGGCCCGGACGGCATCGGCGACGTCTGCGACCCGGACGACGACAACGACGGCGTGCTCGACGACGGCGACAACACGGGCGTGATTGGCGACTTCCCTTGCACCGAGGGCGTCTCGACGAGCTGCGACGACAACTGCCAGTTCGTCAAGAACGCCAACCAGAAGGACAACGAGCTCGACGGGCGCGGCGACGCCTGCGATCCCGACGACGACAACGACGGGGTCTCCGACGGCCAGGACAACTGCCCGTTCGCTGCCAACACCACGCAGGAGAACCACGATACGGACTCGGCGGGCGACGCGTGCGACAGCGACGACGACAACGACGGCATCCTCGACGACGGCGACCACTCGGGCATCATTGGTGACAACCGGTGCACCAACAACGTCACCACGAACTGCGACGACAACTGCCAGTTCACGCCCAACGCCAACCAGTCCGACTTCGACAAGGACCGCAAGGGCGACGCCTGCGAAGACGACAACGACGGCGACGGCGATCCCGACGTGACCGACTGCAACGACACGAACCCGCTCATCTACACGGGCGCGCCCGAGTACTGCAATGGCAAGGACGACGACTGCGACTCGGCCACCGACGAAGAGAACGCGGCCGACTGCTCGGTGTACTACTACGACAAGGACGGCGACGGGTACGGCGTGACCGCCCAGAAGCGCTGCCTGTGCACGTCCGACCCGCTGTACCTCAGCGGCTACTACAACGCGCCGAACCCCGGCGACTGCCTCGACAACAACCCGGCCGTGAACCCCGGCAAGCCCGAGGTGTGCGACGCGTCGCTCGACGAGAACTGCAACGGTCAGCTCAACGAGGGCTGCAACGACGACGGCGACCAGTACTGCGACGGCGGCATGGCGGTCGCGACCAACCCCTACCCGACCTACTGCTCGAAGGGCGGCGGCGACTGCGACGACCAGAACGCGGCCGTCTACCCGAACCAGACCGAGCGCTGCAACAACCTCGACGACGACTGCGACTCGGCGCTCGACGAAGGCTGCGATGACGACTTCGACGACTTCTGCGACGCCACCATGGCCGTCGACAAGGACGCCGTCACGGGCCTGTGGCCGGCCGTGTGCCCGCTCGGCAAGGACGACTGCGACGACACGAAGGTGGCCGTCAACCCGCTGGTGCCCGAGGTGTGCGACGGCGCCGACAACGACTGCAACGCCGAGGTGGGCGGGACGACCCAGCTGAGCCCCGTCGACGAGGGCTGCGACGACGACGGCGACTTCTTCTGCGACAGCGGCATGACCACGATCGGCAAGCCCTTCACGTGCGTCGGCGGCGGCGGCGACTGCAACGACAACGACGCGGCGGTGCACCCGGGCAGCGGCTCGATCCCCGCCGGCATCGAGAACTGCGACAACGTCGACAACAACTGCAACGCGGTCGTCGACGACGGCTGCGACGACGACGGCGACGACTACTGCGAGAGCGGCAAGACGGTCGTGCAGACCGGCGGCTACTGGCCGAACGTGTGCCCGCTCGGCCCCAACGACTGCAACGACGCCGTGAAGCCCGTGAACCCCGGCGCCACCGAGATCTGCGACGACGTCGACAACAACTGCTCGTCGACGACCGACGAGGGCTGCGACGACGACGACGACGGGTTCTGCGACAAGAACATGACCACGTCGGGATACCCGACCACGTGCTCCAGCGGTGGCGGTGACTGCGACGACGCGAAGAAGTACGTGTACCCCGGGGCGTCCGAGTACTGCGACGGCGTCGACAACAACTGCGACGCCGTGGGGGACACCGACGCGGCGTTCGCCAACGCCATCTGCCTGAACGCCTACGGCCCGGCGGACCTGCACGCCACCTTCACCTGCGGAGGCTACCGCAGCCCCGACGAGTACGTGGCGCCCTACCAGTCGCCCGGCACCAACGACGGCTGGGAGTGCAAGGTGAACGGCCAGTGCAGCGGCACCTGGACCGATCTCGACGGGCTCGACGGCAACGGCTGCGAGTGCAGCACCATCGACACGTACGCGTACAACAACTTCAGCCAGGCCGACGCGCCCAACAGCTGCGGTTCGGCGCTGAACCTCGGCACGCTGTCCGACGCCGACGCGGCGGGCTCCGAGTTCGTGGTGACCGGCAAGATCCTGGCGACGAGCGACGTCGACTGGTACAAGGTCGTGTTCGTCGACAGCACGGCCGAGAACGCGAGCAACAAGAACTCGTTCTCGGCGTCGGTGACGCTCACCAACGCGGCCAGCGGCTCGGTGGCGGTCGACGTGTACGACCAGGGCGCGTCCTGCCCGTCGGCGGCCATCCAGTGCGGCGTGAACGGCGGCGTGCTCTCGTCGTCGAACACCACCTGGAACTGGACGGTCAAGGGCAGCACGGGCGGCAAGGGCGAGAGCCCCTGCAACAACTGGCTGGGCACGTGCCCGACCGGCAGCTACGGCTGCGACGGCTCGTGCTGCAACAACGGCGACGCGTGCGGCGGCTGCAGCATCGCGGCCTACGTCGCCAACCGTGCGTTCTGCAACACGAACGCGGCGGGGGCGTCGGTCAACTACGGGCGCACCGTGTACATCCAGGTACGCGCCATCGCGACGCCCACGGCCTGCGGCGACTACCAGCTGAAGATCTCGAACAACAAGCTGTTGCAGGACCAGGGCTTCTAGACCGGGCTCCCGAAGAGCGACCCCGTCGGTCCGGAAACCCCGCCCCCGGACGCTCGTCTCCGGGGTTGACCCCCACCACGCTCGCGATATCATGCGGCGAAATTTGCCCCTGGAAGGAGGGCCGCATGCCCCGTCGAGTCATCATCCTGGGCGCCGCAGGGCGCGACTTCCACAACTTCAACGTGTTGTTCCGCGACAACCCGGAGGTCGAGGTCGTCGCGTTCACCGCGACGCAGATCCCCGGCATCGACGGTCGGCGCTACCCCGCCGTGCTGGCCGGCGAGCGCTACCCCGAGGGCATCCCCATCGTGCCCGAGGCCGACATGGTCGACCTGATCCGCGACCAGGAGATCGAGGCCGCGATCTTCTCGTACAGCGACGTGAGTCACGAGGCGGTTGGGCAGAAGGCCGCGCGGGTGAACGCCGCCGGGGCCGACTTCGTGCTGGCGTCGACCGAGGCCACCATGCTCGCTTCGTCGAAGCCCGTCGTGTCCATCTGCGCCGTGCGAACCGGCTGCGGCAAGTCGCCCACCACCCGCAAGGTGGCCGAGGCGCTGCGGGCCCAGGGTCTGCGTGTGGCCGTGGTGCGGCATCCCATGCCCTACGGCGATCTCTCGAAGCAGATCGTGCAGCGCTTCGGCTCCTACGCCGACCTCGACCTGCACGAGTGCACGATCGAGGAGCGCGAGGAGTACGAGCAGTACGTCGAGATGGGCGTGCCCATCTATGCCGGCGTCGACTACGAGCGCATCCTGCGCGCCGCCGAGGACGAGGCCGATGTCGTCGTGTGGGACGGCGGCAACAACGACACGCCGTTCTACGCCTCGGATCTCGAGATCGTCGTGCTCGACCCGCTGCGCGCGGGCCACGAGCTGCGCTACTACCCCGGCACGACCAACCTGGTGCGCGCGTCGGTGGCGCTGATCAACAAGGTCGACCGCGCGACGCCCGAGCAGTTGGCGACCGTCCGCGCCAACCTGAAGGCCTGGAACCCGGACGCCACGGTCATCGAGGCGCGCTCCGAGCTCGATGTCGACGACCCGTCGCTCGTCAAGGGCAAGCGCGTGCTGGTGGTCGAGGACGGCCCCACGCTGACGCACGGCGAGATGGGCATCGGCGCCGGCTTCGTGGCGGCCGAGAGGCTGGGCGCCGCGCAGATCGTCGACCCGCGCCCCTTCGCCGTCGGCTCGATCCTGGCCGCGTACTCCAAGTTCCCGCAGCTCGGGCCCGTACTGCCGGCGCTCGGCTACTCGGACCAGCAGCGCGCCGAGCTGGAGCAGACCATCGCCCGCGCCGACGTCGACACCGTCGTGGTGGCGACCCCCATCGACCTGACCCGCATCGTGCCCATCCACCAGCCCACGGCGCGCGTGCGCTACCGCGTGGCCGAGGTGGCGGGGCCGACCCTCGAGCAGCTGATGCGGGACTTCGTCGCTTCGCTGTCGTAGAGCCTGCCGCGCCCCCTAGAGGACTTCCTTCCCGCTCCCGTTGGCCTCGATCGCCTCGAGGATTCGTCGGACGTCCTGCGCCCGGTCGAGGGAAAGAACCAGGGTGGCATCGGCCGTCTCGATGACGCCGACCCCGTCGAGGCCGCACGCCGCCAGCACGCCCGGGCGCTTCCCATCGCGCACGACCAGCGTGCGGGCGCAGTCGTGCACGTAGACCCGCTCACCGCGAACGAAGCACTCCCGGTCGGCGTTGGCGAACGGCAGCAGGGCGTTCCAGCTGCCCACGTCGCTCCACGCGAAGACCGCCGGCAGCACGCCGATGGCGTGGCTCTTCTCCATCACGCCGTTGTCGATGGAGATCGACGGGAGCGTGTGGAAGCGCCGGTCGAGCAGGGCGTCGCGGGCGGCGCCGGAGGGCGTGGAGCGCAGCTCGTGGACGAGCGCGGCGACGGCGGGCAGGTGCGCTTCGAGCTCCTGCTGCAACCGCGACGCGCGCGCGACGAACATGCCGCTGTTCCAGAGGTACGAGCCCTCGGCCAGGTAGGAGCGCGCGGTAGCCAGGTCGGGCTTCTCGACGAAGGCGGCCACGTCGTGGAACGGCAGTCCCTCGGCCGACGCCAGCACCTCGGGGGCGCGCCGGATGTAGCCGTAGCCGGTCTCGGGCAGCGTGGGCACCAACCCGATCGTGACGATGCGGTCGCTGGCGCGCGCGAACTGGATGGCGGCGCGCAGGTGACGATGGAAGTCGGAGGTGTCGGGGATGTAGTGATCCGAAGCGAAGACGCCCACCACGGGGTCGACGCCCGCGGGCGCCTCGGCCAGCGCGTGGGCCAGGCCCAGGGCCACGGCGGGGCCCGTGTTGCGGCCGCAGGGCTCGCCGATCAGCGTGAAGGCGCGCGTCCCCAGGCTCTCGCGCACCAGCGCCTCCTGACGGCGGGCTGCCACCACGATGGGCGCCGGGGCGTCGGGCGTGAGGCACACGCGATCGTAGGTCTCCTCGAGCAGCGTGGAGTCGCCGAGGAGGCGCAGGAACTGCTTGGGGCGCGCCTCGCGGCTGAGGGGCCAGAAGCGCTTTCCGCTGCCGCCGGCGAGCAGGATGGCGACGAACTCGTTCGCCACGACGGGGAACCTCCGACGCTGGACCTGTCCACGATAGTACCCGCGCCCGCGCCCGGCGACAAGGTGGCGCGCCTTGTCGGATCGGACCGGGGCTGGTATCGTCCGGGGTGATGCGATCCAAACGGAGAATCCCGATGCACTCCAGCCTGCGCGTCACGTGCCTCGCGGTCGCCGTGCTCCTCGGAGGTTGCCAGACGCGGCCCCCGGCCAGGTCGGCGGCCCCCGTGGCCCCCGAGGCCGTGGTCGGCGCACCTGCGGGGGCGCCGACGCCGACCGGCGCGGCGGTGGTCCCGGTCTCCCCCGTCGTCCCCGCTGCGCCGAAGGTCCGCGACCCGGCCTTGCTGTGGGAGAACGACCTGACGACGCTCGGAAGCGATTACCAGTGCGCGTTGAAGGAGGTGGTGACCGACCCCACGGGCCAGGATCCCCGCGCGGCCATCTGGCGTGCCTACGACGCGGCTCGCAAGGCGGTGGTCGCCGGCGTCGACAACCCGTACGCCGACGAGTTCGTCGACCAGTTCTCGCGTCTGCACAAGCGCGGCTGGATCCTCGAACAGTATTGGCCGAGGATCAAAACCCACATTTCGAAGTATACGGCCAGCAGCAAGGATACGACGTACGTGCTCTGCCGGGTCGACAACCGCGACGGGCGCTGGAAGGGGTTCGTCAAATCGTTCAGTGTCGACAAGTCCAACCCGCCGATTACCGTCGAGATCGAAGACGGGGTGCCCCGCATCTCCTTCTTCACGTATTGACAGGGGCTTCCCGCCCTACTAAGGTAAACGCCTGTGAATTCAACTCCTGTCAGGGCTTCCGCATGATCCGATCCTGGGTGGTCGCGCTGCTCCTGGGGGGTGCCTTGTTCACCGGCTGCGAGCCTCCGCCCGACGCGGGCGAGGGCCCCATCGGGGTGATGATCCGGCCGCTCGCCGCGTGCGACGGCTCGAGCGCCTCGCTCGACGCAATCAGCACGCTGCGGTTCGTGGTACAGGCACCCGAGGGCGCCGAAGATCTGCTGACGACGGTGCTCGACGAGGAGCATCGCCTGGGTGACGGCGAGGACATCTCCCTCTCCGGCATCCCGGTCGGCGAGCGACGCCAGGTGACCGTGCTCGCCTACAAGGGCGAGGCTACCGACGGCAAGCCCGAGCTCTTCGGCCGCGCGAAGCGCCTGTCGATCGTCAAGGACCAGGAGACCGACGTCTCGCTGTTCCTGTCGACCTACGGCGGCTACGGCTGCCTTCCGGGCAACGTCGAGCTCACCAAGCGCGTGTTCCCCGCGGTCGTCCCCCTCGATGACGGGCGCCTCTTCGTGGCAGGCGGCTTCACCACCGCCGCGGCCGACGGCGCGACGACCAAGCTCGCGGGGGCTGCGGCCTCGGCCTTCATCTTTGACCCTCGCGCGAATACGTTCGAGAAGGTCAACAGCAACATGCAGGTCGCTCGCGGCGCCTTCGCGGGCACCTTCCTGAAGAGCCGGCGCTGGATCGTGCTGGTCGGCGGCGCCACCGAGTTGCGCCTCGATCCCGGCAAGAACATGCCCCTCGACGTGACCCTCGACAAGACGGGGCTGAACACGTTCGAGGTGTTCGACCTCGAGACCAACAGCTTCCTCGCGACGCAGAAGGGCGCGGCCAACGTGATGAGCCAGAAGCGCGTCTTCCCGCGCGTCGCGGCCATGCAGGACGACACGGTCCACGTGTACGGCGGCGGGTCCTTCCCGGTGACCCAGAGCGGCTCGGGCGGCAGCGGCTACGACGTCGTCGACGTCTACAGCCCCGACCTCGACGTCGATCGCGGCGGTGCGTTCCGCCCGGCGGTCCCCGCGCTCGAGATGATCGAGGATCGCTCGGGGCTCTCCGTCACGCTCATCGACGTGAGCGAGGATAACCTCAGCCGCTACCTCGTGTGGGGCGGCTCCAGCGGCAAGACGCTCGGCGAGGTCTACAAGGCCTCTTCGCTCGAGAAGGACGGCATCCAGGGCTCGTTCCTGAAGATCACCGTCTCGGGTGACACGCCGCCGATGACGTACTTCCACGAGATGGCGAGGCTGGGCCAGGGGCGCTTCCTGCTCACCGGCGGCCTGCGCAAGGACGGCACGGTCTCGAGCGACGACGCCTACCTGGTCGAGCTCTCGGATCTGAGCGAGGCCAACGCCGAGGTCCGCGCGACGGTCAAGCGCGTGCCGGGGCTCGGCTCCGGGCGCTTCCTGCACGCGGCGGCGGGCACCGACACGACCCACGGCGTGGTGTTCGGCGGGTTCACCGACAAGGCCTTCACCCCCACGGGCGACAAGCGCGCGTTCTCGTTCGATGGCAAGGACCTGGCGACCGCCAAGCTCGAGGTCCCCGACGGCGAGGCCGACTTCGCGCCCATGGGCGCGGTCATCGGCGTACCGCTCGACAGCGACGCCGTCTTCGTGTTCGCGGGCGTCTCCTCGTTCACGGACGAGCTGCTGGCCGCTTCGCCGAAGAGGCAAGACGTCTACGTGTACGCGCCCAGTACGCTCATCGACCTGACGACGCTCTAGGGGAGGCCAACCATGAACCGGTTCCAGGCACTGTGGTCCCGACTCCCTGCGCTCCTCGCGCTCGCCGTCGTCGCGGTCGGCGGGACGGCGTTCGCTCAGTCCTCCACGCGTGGCATCAGCGTCGTGATCGCGCCCGGCAAGGGCACCGATCCCAAGCACGTGGCCGAGGTCCAGCCGACGTTCCGCCGCTACTTGCGCCTGCTCGACGGCGTCACCTTGAAGGATCCCGCGGTGCTCATGGCGCCCGGCGCCGAATCCGAGCTCAACTCGCAGGTCAACGCGGCCCTGAGCGCGCTGAACACCAAGGACTTCGCCGGCGCACGCCAGGTGCTCGCCGGGATCGAAGAGCGCATGCTGTCGCTGCCCGCCAGCGACGACCGGGTCTTCCTGGCGCGGTTCTACAAGGCCTACGGCGCGTCCCTCGTGGGCAGCGGCCTGGCCGCCGAGGGCGTGGCACGCATCAAGACGTCGCTCTTCCTGTTTCCCGAGCAGAACGTCGACGAGTACGGCTACTCGCCCGATACGCGCGATGCGTTCCTGCAGGCCCGGCGCGAGATCGAGGACCTGCCGAGCGGCGGGCTCGAGCTCTCGACCATCCCGGCCGGCGCCGAGATCTACATCGACGGAAACTTCGCCGGCGTATCGCCGCTCACCGTTGATCGCCTGCCCCAGGGCAACCACGCCGTACGCGCGGCCGCGCAAGGTCACGACCAGCGTTTCCAGGTCGTGCAGGTGGCGTCGGGCACGCGCCAGCCCTCGTTGGTGCAGATGGCCCCGACCCCGTTCGCCGGTGCGCTCGGGGGGCCCATCGCCAAGCTGCAGAAGGCCGACAGCCCCGAGGCCGCGACCGGCGACATGGGCGCGCTGAAGGCGGCGCTCGGCTCCGACGAGCTCGCCTTCGTGGTGTTGACCGAGGAACCCGGCGCGTTCGCGGCCAAGGGCTTCTTCACCAACAAGGACGGCAAGACCTTCGACGTCGACGATCGCATCGAGAAGGGCGCGGCGTTCTCCGAGAACGTGAAGAACTTCGTGGCCTTCCTCACGGGAGCACAGGTCCGCGACGAGGTGAAGATCACCTCCCTCGGCCGTCCCGTGGCGGTGCTCGACGCGGCCGCGGCGACCACGGTCGAGTCCGGCGAAGACCTGATCCTCGATCCGAACAGCCCGATGTTCGCCGAGTTGAAGCGCAAGAAGGAACAGAAGAGCATCCTGACCGAGTGGTGGTTCATCACGGGAGTGGCGGTGCTCACGGCCGGTGCCATCACCGGCGTGTACTTCCTGACCCGTTCCTCCGGCGCGTCGTCCTCCGAGCCCACGGGCTCGCTGAACGTCAACGTGTACCCCTACTAGTCCCCACTCCAGCCCTCGATGGACCTGTTCCCGCCGAGCGAGCCCGCCTCTGCATTGTCGCCGCTGGCGGAGCGCATGCGCCCGGCGACGTTCGACGACGTGGTCGGCGTGCCAGACCTCGCCGGCGCCGACGCGCCTCTGCGACGCCTCATCGAGAACGGGCGGGTGCCATCGCTCGTGTTCTGGGGACCGCCCGGAACCGGTAAGACCACGCTGGCGCGCCTGGTGTCGCGCGTGGCCAACCTGCCGTTCGTGCACTTCTCGGCCGTCACGTCGGGCGTCAAGGAGGTGAAGGCCATCCTCGAGGAGGCGCGGCGTCGGGCGCGCTTCGAGGGCACGCGCACGGTGCTCTTCGTCGACGAGATCCACCACTTCAACAAGAACCAGCAGGACGCCTTCCTTCCCTACGTCGAGGACGGCACCATCGTGCTGCTCGGCGCCACCATCGAGAACCCGTCGTTCTACCTGAACCGCGCGCTGCTCTCGCGGGTGCGCGTGGTGGTGCTGCAGGCGCACGCCGAGTCCGACCTGGTGGGGCTGTTGCGGCGGGCGCTCGAGCGCGACGAGGCGCTCCGGGGCCAGGTGACCTCGTGGACCGAGGAGGCGCTCAGCGCGGTGGCGCGCTGGGGCAACGGCGACGCGAGGCGGGCGCTCAGCCTGCTCGAAGAGACCGCGGCCCTGCTCGCGTCCGAGGGCGGCGACCGGCTCGACGCCGACGTGATCACGCGGCTGGCGCCCACGCTGCAGCTGCGCCACGACCGCGGCGGCGATGACCACTACGACGTGATCAGCGCGTTCATCAAGAGCGTGCGCGGCTCCGACCCCGACGCGGCGCTGTACTGGCTGGCGCACATGCTCGAAGCCGGCGAGGACCCGCTGTTCATCGCGCGGCGCCTGGTCATCCTGGCATCGGAGGACGTGGGCAACGCCGACCCGCGCGCCTTGCAGGTGGCCGTGGCCGCGCTCGAGGCGTTCCGGTTCCTGGGGTTGCCCGAAGGGGCGCTGGCGCTGGCGCAGGCCACCACCTACCTGGCGTCGGTGCCCAAGTCGAACGCGTCGTACGCGGGGCTGAAGGCGGCGCGGGCCATGGTGAAGAGCCGGGGCAACCTTCCCGTGCCGGCCCACCTGAAGAACGCCCCGACGGCTCTCCTGAAGGACATCGGCAACTCGGAGGGCTACGATTACCCCCACGACCACGCCGAGGGGATCGCGCCGAGCGTACACTACCTGCCCGACGCCCTGCGCGGCACGCGCTTCTACGAGCCAACGCAGCGGGGCTTCGAGAAGAAGATCGGCGAGCTCCTCGACTGGGTGCGCGGCCGACGTCCCTGACCGGCGCCCCTGACCGGCGCCCGGAACCTACGCCCCGAATCGCAGTCGTGCACCTTCGCGCAGGCGCGTTACGACCCGATCCAGGCTGCGCCGTACCGTCCAGCGCGAGCCGAAGCGCCGGGGCACCTCTTCGGCACCGTCCGACGACGAGGCCAGCAGGGTCGCCTCGAGCAGGAGCCGGTCGTTCCACGGCAGCCCGGCTACCTCCTCGGTCAGCCACGTGACCCGCACGGCGCGGTCGAGCCGCGACTCGGGAGTGGGCTCCGATACCGTCGGGGCCACGTCGGGGTCGAGCGGGACGTCGCGGCGGAGGAAGCGCACCTCGTCGCGCATGGAGTTCAAGACGCGTGTGCGAACCGCTCGGGCCACGTCGCTCCGCGCCAGGTCGGGAGTGGCCGCTTGCACTTCGAACACGGCGGCCACGCCGATGGCCACGGCCTCGTCCTCGGAGAGCACGGGACCGAACCAGCGGCGGCCGCGCCACCAGGCCAGGCGAGCGTTTCGGCGGGCTTCGTCGAGCAGGTCCATGGTTCCCCCGGGGTTGGATGTCGCCGCGGTAGAACGCAAGGGCCGTGCCAGCGCCGACGGCAGGCGAGGGCCCGGAATCGTTCAGGATGTGCGTGTAGCCCGCCGAGGGCTGGCGACTGGACTCCCCACGTTCAGTGGAGAGTGTCGTCGCGCGCGGCGGGATCGTCGCGCAGGGCGCGGGTCAGGGCGGCACCCGACGCGTGGCCCTCGGCGACCGCGGCGACCACCCGGCGCCCCGTGGAGGCGTCGCCCAGGGAGAGCACGCGCTCGAGCCACGCCTGCCGCGGGCTGTCGAGGCGCAGGTCGACCACGGGCGCCAGGGCGCGGCGCACGCGTTCGGACAGGCGCTCGAGCTCGCGCACGGAGCGGCGGGGGGCGGCCTCGAGCGGGGTGCCGCGCTTGGGGACCAGGAAGCTCACGTTGCAGTGCAGGCGCGTGCGGCGGGCCAACTCGGACAGATCGGCGCGGGCCTCGGCCAGGTCCACGTCGTCTTCGCCCGGCAGCCCCGCGATCTGGTACAGGCGCAGGCCGTCGAAGCCGTGGGCGCGCGCCAACTCGGCGGCCCGGGCCACGTGGTCGCGCGTGACCTGCTTCTCGATCAGGCCGCGCAGGCGCTCGCTGAGCCCGTCAACGCCCAGGGTGATCGTGTGGGCTCCGGCGGCGCGCAGCAGGCGGGCCAGGCCATCGTCGAGCACGTCGGCGCGCAGCGACGAGAGGGAGACCTGCTTCCCGCGCGCGGTGAACGTCTCGAGCAGCCGCGGCAGGCCGGGGTGCTCGGAGACGGCCGCCCCGATGAGGCCGAGGCGCGGCCAGGCGCCGAGCTCGAGGTCGAGCAGGGCGTCCGTGGAGGCCACGCGGTAGGCGCAGCGCGGGTGGCGCATCACGCAGAAGTGGCAGTGTCGCGGGCAGCCGCGCGAGACCTCGACCAGGAAGCGGTCCGAGAGCTCGGCCGACGGCGACGTCCAGGCGCCCCAGGCGGGCAGGTCGGAGCGCGGTGCCACGACCAGCGGGGGCAATGCGGAGGCCATGGCCTCGCCGACCGAGCCGGGCAGTCGCGCCAGTCGCTGCAGGCGGTCGGCGCGATCGCGGCCGTCGGCGAGGGCTTCGAGCCACTCGTCGCGCCAGGGTTCGAGCTCTCCGAGCCAGACCAGGTCGGCCACGGGCAGGAAGGGCAGCGGATTCGAGAGCGTCACGCTGCCGCCGAGCAGCACGGGCGGGTCGTCGTCGGTGCGATCCTCGGCCAGGGGAGCGATGCCGGAGGCCTTCAGCCAGCGCGCCAGCGGCACGAGATCGGGCTCCCAGGCCAGCGTGATGGTGAGGGCGGCCACGTCACGGGGCCCGCAGCCGCTCTCGAGCGAGCGCAGTCCGTCCTCGTGGTCCAGCACGAAGCGTTCGCAGCGCAGGGCCGGGTGGGCCTGGATCCAGCGGTACAGCAGCTGGAACGCGAGCGAACTGGCGGCGACGCGGTAGGGTCCGGGGAAGGCGAGACCGACCGGGACCAGCGCTTCCTTGCCTGCGCAGCCCACCTCGACGAAGGAGTGGCGGCCCGGCCTCATCGTACGCCTCGCCAGGAGCAGCCCGCCGAGCCCGCGCGGCCCGGCTCGGCGTCGGCGTCGAGCTCGGCGTCGGTGGGCGCCGTCGTGTCACCATCGGCGGCGTCGGCGGGCGTCGGAGCGCCGCGTACGGCCGCGACCGCGGCGCCCACGTCCAGGCGGGGGACGCTGCCGGCGGGATGGGCCGCCCAGGGCACGCGCACGCCCGTCGAGAGCAGCGTGGCGGCCACGACGTCGGGGCTCGCGTCGGGGGCGGCCTCGAAGAGCAGCGCCGCCGCGCCCGCGACGAGGGGGCTGGCCTGGCTCGTGCCCGTGTACCACGTGAGGGCGCCGCCCCACAGGTCGTCGGACGTCAGGTGCACGCCGGGCGCGACCAGGTCGAGGCACGCGCTCACGTTGGTGAAGCAGGCTGGCGCATCGGGGCTCGTGATCGCGTCGGCACAATCGGAGAAGTCGGACCACGCCTGGCCGTAGGTGCCCGTGTCGGGCTCGCGCCCCGTGTCCGCGAGGTAGGTGGCGCCTACCGCCAACACGCCGGGCAGGCAGGCGGGCAGGGCGACCGCGTCGGTCTTCCCGTCGTTGCCGGTGCACGCCACGTTCAGCACGCCGCGGTCGGCCAGCGAGGTCCAGGCCGTGGCGGCCACTTCGACCCACGTGACGTCGTCGGTGCAGGGGCACGAGCGGAACGTGAGATCGGACTCGAGGCTGGCGTTCGTCACGCGCAGCTCAGGCCAGCGCTCGAAGTTGGCCGAGGCGTGGTCGATCGCGGCCGTCCAGTCCGAGATCCAGCCGGCGTTGGCCTGGTCCAGCACCTTGTAGACCAGCAGGCGCGCGCCGGGCGCGACCCCGGCGTGCGCCACCAGCCCGGCGGAGGCCAGGACGCCCGCCACGTTGGTGCCATGGCCGTTGTCATCGTCGACGTCGCCGCCGACCTCGCCCTCGTTCAGGAACGATCCGCCGACCAGCACGCGCCCTGCGAAGTCGGGGTGGTCGCGCGCGATGCCCGAGTCGAACACCGCCACGGTCACCCCGGCGCCCGAGACGTCGAAGGTGGCGCGCGCCGCGTCGGCGCCCACGTAGGGCAGGGCGGCCGCCGAACCGCCCCGCAGCCGCGCGTCGGGGCCCACGCGTCGGACCGACGCGTGGCCCTGGAGCACCAGGAGCGCCCGGGGCGTGACGACGCCCGTCAGGGCCGGCACGGTGGCGTAGCGATGGCGCGCCGACCATCCGGTACCCTCGAGCGCTTCCAGCACGTGCGCCTGCACATCGCGGATGGCCGCGCGGCCGGCCTTGGACCACGCGGGCGTCGCGCCGCTTGCGTCCGTGAGTCGGGGAACGTCGAGCAACACGAGCACCACCGGGCGGCGGCCCGCGTCGACCTCGGAGGCCAACCCCGCGTCGACGCGGGGGGCGGCCAACACCGGGGTCGCGACCAGCAGCGCCACGCCGAGCACCAGGGCGGGGCGGAGCTGCTTCGCGCGGCCGTAGAGCGAGAGGTGGTCGAGGGACGTCACCGGGTCAGGGCCTCCTGTGGGCACGGTTGTAGGAGGCAGCGCCGCCAATGTCAACGCGGGCACCCCACGACGCGGCCGCCGCGCTCGCGCGCCGCGGGCTGGTTCCTGTTGAAGCCAGGTGGTTTTTTTGACGTTTTCCGCCCCGGGCCTAGCCTCGTCCGCGAGGGAGGCTTTCATGCGCTACTGCCGTGCCTGTCGTCGCCACCTGCCGGACGATCGACGCGTCTGTGCACGCGATGGCGCCGCCTTGCAGCCGCTGCCCGAGCGCCCGCCCGTGGTGGGCGAGTGGCTCGACAACCGCTACTCCCTCGACGGGTTGCTGGCCGTGGGGGGCACGAGCCAGGTCTTCGCCGCCTACGATCTGGAGCGCGACGAGCGTTGTGCGGTCAAGGTGCTGAAGCCCGAGCTGGCCGCCATCCCGACCGTCGTCCGCCACTTCTTCGACGAAGCGCTGCTGACGCGCAGCGTGCGTCACCCCGGCGTGCTGCCGGTCCGCGACTTCGCGCTGTCCGACACGGGGCGCTTCTACCTGGTCATGGATCTGGTGAAGGCCGAGCGCCTCGACGCGCTCATCGGGCGCCGCGGGCGGTTGCTGTACGACGAGGCCATCGTGTTCGCGCGCGATGTGCTCTCGATCCTGCACGCCGTGCACGCGGCGGGCCTCGTGCACCTGGACCTGAAGCCCGAGAACGTCTTCGTGGGCCGGGATCGCATCGTGCTGTACGACTTCGGGAGCGCCCTGCGCGTCGAGGCGCGCCCGCCCGCGGGCACGCCACTGTACGGCACCCCAGAGTACATGGCCCCCGAGTGGATCCTGCACCGCGACGCGCGCCCCGGCGCCGACCTGTACGCCCTCGGCATCACGCTCTTCGAGATGCTCACGGGCACGGTACCCTTCGCCGCCGACGACCCGGTCGACGTGCTCCAGCAGCACGTTCACGCCCCGTTCCCGTTCGAGCGCATGCGCGAGGTGCTGCCCCCCGCCTTCCGCGGGCGCTTCCAGTGGTTCGTGTCGGCGTTGGTCGACAAGGACCCGGATCGGCGCCTGGCCTCGGCCGTCGACGCCTTGCAGCTCCTCGAAGAGCAGCTCGTGGTCATCCCGCAGCCGATCCGCCTGGCCGAGCCCGGGCCGGCGCTCGCCGCCGACCCGATCGAGGCGCGCGGCCTGGTGCCCGCTTCGGAGCCCGCGGCGCCGAACGCCTCGAGCGAGGAGGTGGTGCTCGTCCACGTCGAGCTCGCGACCGCGCAGCCCGAAGAAGCACGCGCCGCGCTGGAGCCGTGCTTCGACAACTGGAAGGGCTTCCTGGAGGACGCCGGCGCCCGCGTGGTCTACGACTCGGGCAGCGTGGTGCGGGTCCTGTACGGATGGGGTGTGCCGCCCCGACCCGGGCGCGTCTTGCAGCACGTGCACGCCCTGCTCGCGGCGGTCGAGACCCTGCGCCGACGTGCCTCCGTGCCGGCCTGCGAGCTCAAGGTCGGGGTCGCCATGGGGCGCGTCCACTTCGATCCGGAGTGGGAGATGGGCCCGGCCAGTGCCCTGGAGGGCGCGTCGGTGGCCATCGCCGAACGCTTGGCGGCGATGGTTCCGGCCTCGGGCGTGTCGGTCAACCGGCGCTTCCACGACACGGTGAACGGCAACGTCGGCGCGAAGCTGCTGGCGCGCATCCCGGTACGCGAGCGGCTGGATCGTGAAGAGGTCTACTTGCTGGCCGCCTGAGGTCGGCGCTGTCGAAGAATTCGTCAGATCTTGATGTCGGACAGGGTGCGGACCTTTTTCTTCGGCGCGAGGGTCTGCGACCGATCCAGGAGCACGAGCTTCTGCACTACGGGCGCGTCGGGCTTGTAGACCTCTTCGAGCGACCGCGCGGGCTCGGGAGCGTCCTTGGCGGGCGCGGGCTCGCGCTTGCCCTTCAACTCGATCGTCAGCTTCTCGGCCATGGCACGCTCCGATCGCGGCGACTCTCAGCCATTCAACCTCATCGGCGGGGCGCGGTCAATGAGCCGTCCGCATCGCGGGCCCTCACTCGCGAATTCGCGCACGAGGGGTTGACCCAATACGTAGACTGACTACTATACGGCCGAGTGAACCGGTAGCTGGTCAAGTTGAACCGCTTCCACCTGCTCGGTTGTTCGTTCCAGTCGTGCCGATTCGATCGACTCGCGCGCGTAGCCCTCAGCGCCGACGAGTGCGTCCGCGTGGGTGACGCGCTGGTCGCGGCCGGGGTCGTCGACCCGGTCGTGCTCTCGACCTGCAACCGCGTGGTCGTGCTGCACGCCTCGGGCGAGCCGCGGTCCTCCGACGTCTTCGCGGCGCTGGCCGCGGTGAAGGGCGCCGACGCGATCGACCCGGTCGATTTCTACGCGCTCGAGGACCGCGCGGCGGTGACGCACCTGTTCCGCATGGCCTCCGGGCTCGAGTCCATGGTGGTCGGCGAGACGCAGATCCTGGGTCAGCTGAAGGACGCCTTCTTCCGTGCCATCGAGAAGGGCTGGCTGGCGGGGCACGGCACGCGCCTGGCGTTCGACGCGGCCTTCCGTGTCGCCAAGCGCGTCCGCACCGAGACCGACATCGGCCGCGGGCACTTCTCGGTGGCCATGACGGCCATCCGCGTGCTCGAAAACCGCCTGGGCGACCTGGCCGGGCTGCGCATCCTGATCGTGGGCGCCGGCAAGACCGGCGAGCTCGCCGCGCGCTACTTCCGCGAGCGCACCGGCGCCCGGCTGGCCCTGGCGAACCGCACCCTCTCGAAGGCCGAGCAGCTCGCCGAGGAGATCGGCATCGACGAGGTGGTGCTCTTGCCGCACGTGCCCGCGCGCGTGACCGAATTCGACGTGGTCGTGGGCGCGGTCGAGGGCGGGCAGTACCTGTTCGGTCCCGCCGAGGTTCGCACGCTCGCGCCCAGCCGCGAGCTGCACGTGGTCGACCTGTCCATGCCGCCGTGCGTCGACCCTGCGGTCACCGAGGTGCCGGGCGTCACCCTCATCGACATCTCGTCGCTGCAGGGCGTGGTCAGCACCAACACCGAGCGCCGAACCGGCGCCGTCCCGCAGGCCGAGGGCATGATCGAGGACGCCCTCGAGACGCTCGAGCGCAAGCTGTGGGAAGAGAGCGAGCTGAAGCCCGTGCTCCTGCGCATGCACGGCAAGATCTTCTCGACGCTCCAGGAGGTGTTCCCGAACCTCGGCGAAGAGGTGCTGCGCCGGGGCGCCGAGCGTCTGGCGACCATGCACATTCGCAAGATCAAAGACGTGCAGCGGACCAAGGACGAGCGTCGCGCCCACCTCGAAGCCTTGCGCGCCGTCTACTCCAGCCTGGACGAATAGTCTCCCGGCTCTCGCTTGACTCGTGGCGCGTGGATCGTACAGTCCCCCCTATGAAGACGACGTTTCGCATCGGAACCCGTGGCAGCAAGCTGGCTCTCTGGCAGGCCGAGTGGGTGCGTGCCCTCCTGGCCGCGCGCTTCCCCGCGCTGACCTTCGAGAGCGCGATCATCCACACCACCGGCGACAAGATCCTCGACGTCCCGCTGGCGCGCATCGGCGACAAGGGGCTGTTCACCCGCGAGATCGACCGCGCCATGCACGACGGCGAGATCGACCTGGCCGTCCACAGCCTCAAGGACCTGCCGTCGCACCTCGAAGAGGGCATCGTGCTCGGCGCGGTGCCCGTGCGCGAGGAGCCGTGGGACGCCTGGGTGTCGACCGACTACCCCGATCTCGACCACCTGCCCGCCGGGGCGGTGGTGCTGACCGGCAGCCTGCGGCGGCGCGCGCAGCTCCTGCACCTTCGCCCCGACCTGTCCATCCGCGACCTGCGTGGCAACGTGCAGACGCGCCTCTCGCGCATCGCCGAGCCCGGCGTGGGGGGCGGCGTGCTGGCGCTGGCCGGCTTGAAGCGCATGGGCGAGACCGATCGCGTGCGCTCGGTGCTGGGGCTCCACACCTTCGTGCCCGCCGTGGGGCAGGGCGCCATCGGCATCACGGCGCGGCCCGACGACGCCGATTCGCTGGCGCTGCTGGCGGCCATCGACGACGCCGCCGTCCGGCTGGCGGTCGAGGGCGAGCGCGGTTTCCTATACGAGATGGAGGGCGGCTGCCAGGTGCCCATGGGGTGCCACGGGCAGCTCTGCGACGGGCGTCTGCACCTGACGGCGTTCGCCGCGTCGCTCGACGGCGTGCGCTACTTCCGCGGCGAGGCCGACGGGGATCCTGCCACCGGCCGCGAGTTGGGGCGTGCCCTCGCGTCGCGCCTGCTCGACCAGGGGGCTCGCGACGTCCTGGCCGAGATCCGGGCCTGTTCGCCCACCTGAGAGCAAGAGACCTGGAGCTCGCTCTGCCCATGACCCTGCGAGTCGCGGTCACCCAGGATGCCGAGAGCGGAAATCGACTCGCGACGCTGCTCCGCGACGCCGGGTTCGAGCCCGTATCGCTTCCGCAAGTCGCCTTCGAACCGACGGGGGATGGCGTGAGGGGAGCGCGCTTCGACCTGCTGCTGGCCACCAGCCCGCGGGCGCTCACGTTCCTGGCCGCGAGTCCTGGCGGGCAGCCCCACGTCGAGCGCGTGTGGGCGGTCGGTGCCGCCACGGCCCGGGTCGCACGCGAGCTCGGGCTGCCGATCGACCCGGCGATCGCTCCCGGGACCGCGGCGGCGTTGGGCCAGCTGCTGCCCACGGCGCCGCCGGTGCTCGAGGTCCTGGTGCCGCGCGGCACGTTGGGGCGCGACGAGATCGTAGCGGCCGCGCGCGGCAAGGGGCATAGGGTCGAGGCCCCGGTGGTTTACAGGACGGTGCCCGTGGCGTATGACCCCTCGCGCGTCGCCGCCGTACGGAGCGCGCCGCCGGACGTGGTGCTGTTCACCAGCCCCTCGACGTTTCGGCACTTCGTGGCCGCGTTCGGTCGCGAGGTGGCGGCGGCGGCGCGGGCGCTCGGCACGATCGGAGACACCACGCGCGCCGAGGTCGAGGCGGCGGGGTTTCGCGTGAGCATCCAGCCGGATCGGCCCGACCTGGCCCGGCTGGTGGAAGAGGTGAAGAAGTTCCATGAGCAAGCCCTGCTTCCTTGAGGCCCTGGCCGGCGGAACCCCGTCGCGCCTGCCCGTGTGGTTCATGCGCCAGGCCGGGCGCTTCCTGCCCGAGTACCGGGCGGTGCGCGCCAAGCACACGTTCGAGACCATGCTGCACGAACCCGATCTCATCACCGAGGTCACGCTGCAGCCCGTGCGCCGGCTCGACGTCGACGCCGCCATCCTGTTCTCGGACATCCTGGTGCTGCCCGAAGCCCTGGGCATGGGCCTTGGCTACATCGACGGCGAGGGGCCGCGCTTCGACGCCCCGCTCGAGGATCCGGACAAGCTGAGGCCCTTCGACCCGGCGTCGATCGCCTTCCTGACCGAGGGGGTACGGCGCATCGTGGCCGAGTCGCCCGTGCCGCTCATCGGCTTCGCCGGGACCCCCTGGACGGTGGCGCTCTACATGCTCGAGGGGCGTCACGGGCGCGACTTCCTGCGCGCGCGTCGCTTCTGGCGCGAGCGGCCGCTCGACTTCCTGCGCGTGCTCGATCTCGTGACCGACGCCACGGGCGCCTACCTCGAGGCTCAGGTCGAGGCGGGAGCGCAGGCCGTCCAGCTCTTCGACTCGTGGGGCGGCCTGCTCGGCCCGCGCGAGCAGTTCGAGATGGCGCACCCCTCCGTCGAGCGCATCGCCGACCGCCTGCACGAGCGCTTCCCGGGCCTGCCGGTCATCCTGTACTCGCGCGGCACGGGCGCCTACCTGGCCCAGCTGCTCGAGGGCACGACCGTCGACGCCGTCAGCGTCGACTGGACCATGGACCTGGCCGCCCTGCGACAGGATCCGCGCTGCCCGGGCGCGGTACAGGGCAACCTGGACCCTGCCGTGTTCTTCGGCCCCGAGGTCTCGATCTGCGCGGCGGTCGAAGAGCTGGTCGGCGCGGTCGGCCGGAGGGGCTACGTGCTGAACACCGGCCACGGCCTGAACCCGGATCTCGACCCCGGCAAGGTCAAGGTCGCCGTGGACGCGGCTCACGAGCTGGGGGCACCATGACCGACCGCTGGAGCGACCTCGATCTCGCGGCCCTGGAGAAGTACGATCGCCCCGGTCCGCGCTACACGAGCTACCCGACCGCGCCGCAGTTCAAGGCGCCGTTCCATGCCGCCGACCTGCTCGCGCTGGTCGACGCCGGTCAGTGCATCGAGCCCCTGCCGGGGCTATCGATCTACCTGCACATCCCGTTCTGCAAGAGCCAGTGCCTGTACTGCGGCTGCAACTCGATCCCCTGCTCCGACGGCGACACCATCGGCGCCTACGTCGACGCCCTGCTCGCCGAGATGACGCGCGTGCTCGAGCACGTCGACCGCAGGCGCGGGGTCGTCCAGTTCCACTTCGGCGGCGGCACGCCCGGGCTGCTCAGCGACGCGCAGGTCGACGCGCTGGTCACGGCGGTGGCTTCCCGCGTGGGTTTCGTCGAGGGCGCCGAGCTCTCGATCGAGCTCGACCCCCGCAGCACTCGCCCCGGCTTCCTGACGTTCCTGAAGAGCCGCGGGTTCAACCGCGTCAGCTTCGGCGTGCAGGATCTCGACGCCGAGGTGCAGCGCGCCATCGGCCGCGTGCAGCCCTTCGAGATGACCGAGCGGGTGGTGACCGAGGCGCGCGAGGCGGGCTTCCGCTCGGTGAACATCGACCTGATCTACGGCCTGCCGTTGCAGACCCGCCAGCGCTTCGCGCGCACGGTCGAGGGCGTGCTCACGCTCTCCCCCGATCGCGTGGCGTTGTTCAACTTCGCCTACGTGCCGCACCTGAAGCCGTTCCAGGCGCAGATGCCCATCGATCGCATCCCCGCCGTCGACGAGAAGGTGCGCCTGTTCCTCGAGACCGTCGATCACTTCGAGCACGCCGGGTACCGCTTCCTGGGCCTCGACCACTTCGCGCTGCCGACCGATGAGCTCGCCCGTGCCTTCGACCAGGGCAAGCTGCACCGGAACTTCCAGGGGTACACGGTGCTCGACGGACCCGAGGTGCTGGCGTTCGGCGCCAGCGCCATCTCGCAGCTGCGCTACGGCTTCGCGCAGAACGTGCGCGACCACGCCGAGTACCGCCAGATCGTCACGGCGGGCCGCTCGCCTCTCGAGCGCGGACTGTTCCTGTCCGACGACGACCTGGTTCGGCAGGCCGTGATCGAAGAGATCATGTGCAACCTGCGCCTCACGCCCGCCGCCATCAGCGAGCGCTTCGGCGTCGACTTCGACGCGTACTTCGGCGGCTGGCGCGAGGCCCTGGCCGGGCTCGCTGCCGACGGGTGCCTCGAGTGGATCGACGGCGGGTTCCAGGTGACGCGCCAGGGGCGCCTGGTGCTCCGCAACGTCGCCATGGCCTTCGACGCCTACCTGCCGAAGGACGGCGCTGCGGGCTACTCGCGGACGCTCTAGGAGCCCCCCATGACCGCACCGACCGTCGTGCTGGCGTCGTTCGGCGGCCCCGAGCGCCCGAACGAGATCCGTGCGTTCCTCACGCGCCTCTTCTCGGACCGGCGCATCCTGCCCTTCCCGGGGCGGGGGCTGGTGGCGCGGATGATCGCGCGGCGGCGCGCGCCCCGGGTGGCGTGGAAGTACGAGCGCATGGGTGGCGGCTCGCCCGTCGTGCCGACCACGCGGGAGCAGGTCACGCGCCTCGGCGCCGAGCTCGCGCGCCGTGGGCGCTCCCTCCCGGTCGAAGCGGGCTACCTGTACTCGCTGCCGTCCGTGCGTGACGTGGCCCGAGCGGCCGCTGCCCGCGGGCCGGTGCTGGTCGTGCCGCTCTTCCCGCAGCGCTCGTTCGCCGGGCTCGGTTCGATCCAGGACCAGGTGGCGGGGCTCGACGTGCGGGTCGTCGAGGACTACCCCACGCACCCGGGCTTCGTGGGCTTCCACGCCCGGCGCGTGCGCGAAGCGGTGGATACGCTCGACCGGCGCGGGCTGCGCGTGCTGTTCGCCGCGCACTCGGTGCCCGTGGCCTACGTGAAGAAGGGCGACCCCTACATCGAGCGCGTGCGCGCGGGCGTCAAGGCCGTGACCGAGGCCGTCGGGCTCGACCCGGCGCGGGTCGGCGTGGCCTTCCAGAGCCGCGTGGGGCCGGTGGAGTGGGTGGGACCGACCCCCGAGGAGGCCATCGCGGCGCTGCCTTCGGACACCAGGTCGTTGGTGGTGGTGCCCCTGTCGTTCGTGGCCGAGAACCTCGAGACGTTGATCGACCTCGACGTCGAGCTGGCGGGGCACGTGGCGGCGACGCGGCCCGACGTGACCTTCGTGCGCACGCCGGCGCCCACGGTCGAGGACGATTGGATCGCCTTCCTGGCCGACCTGGTGGAGGAGCAACTCGATGCGTGACGCGATCGTCGTGGGAGGCGGCATCTCGGGGCTGACCGTGGCCGCCGAGCTCTCGCAGCGCGGCCGGGACGTGGGTCTGTACGAGGCCTCGAGCCGGCTGGGGGGCGTCATCCGCTCCGAGCGCGACGGCGGCTTCCTGCTCGAGCACGGTCCGAACACCGTGCTGGCCACGTCCGGAGAGCTCACGCGCCTGCTCGAGGCCGCGGACCTGGCCGACCGCATCCAGTGGGGCGACGCGTCGTCGTCGAAGCGCTTCGTGGTGCGGGGCGGCAAGCTGCGGCAGGTGCCCACCAGCCCGCCGGGGTTCCTCACCACGCGCCTGTTCCGCTTCAGCGCCAAGCTGCGCCTGCTGCGTGAGCCGTGGATCCAGCCGAGCGCGCCCGACGCCACCGAGAGCCTGGCCGACTTCGTGGTCCGACGTCTCGGTCGGGAGTTCCTCGACTACGCCATCAACCCCTTCGTGTCGGGCGTGTACGCGGGGCGTCCCGAGGAGCTCGAGGTGCGCACCGCCTTCGCCAAGGTCTGGGAGCTCGAGCAGAAGTACGGCAGCCTGATCCGCGGCGCGATCCGCGGCGCCAAGGAGCGCAAGGCGCGCGAGGCGGCGGGCGAGGTGGCCAAGGACCGCGCGCGGTTGTTCTCGTTCCCCGACGGCAACGAGGAGCTCCCGCGGGCGCTCGGCCGCCTGCTGGGTGAGGCCGCGCGCACGGACGCCGAGGTGCGCGGCGTGACGCGCGTGGCTGGCGGCTGGCGGGTCGAGGTCGCCCGGAACGGCGGCGTCGTGACCGACGAGGCGCGCACCCTGGTGGTGGCCCTGCCGCTCGACGGCTTACGGCGGGTGCTGCCGGAACCGGAGCTCGCGCCCCTCGACGAGGTACCGTACCCGCCGCTGGCGGTCGTGTTCCTCGGGTGGGCGTCGGAGCCCGGTGGCCGGCCGCGCGACGGTTTCGGCTTCCTCGTTCCCGAGAAGGAGCACCGCACCATGCTCGGCACGCTGTGGAACTCGAGCCTGTTCCCCGGCCGTTGCCCCGAGGGCGGCGCGGCGCTCACGAGCTTCGTGGGCGGCCGTCGCAACCCCGACCTCGCGATGTTGCCCGACGGCGAGCTGATCGACCGCGTGCGCCGCGACCTGGCGGAGCTGACGGGCCTCGAGGCCGCGCCGGATCTCGTGCGCGTGACCCGCTACGCCGAGGCCATCCCGCAGTACACCGTGGGGCACGCCCGCCGGCTCGAGGCCGTGGCGCGCTACGAAGCCGACCGCCCGGGCCTGTTCGTGGGCTCCAGTCTGGTCGGCGGCGTCTCGGTGGGCGATCGCATCCGCCTGGGCGCGTCGCTGGCGGCTCGCGTAGACGCCGCGCTGGCCGCAGTGGTATAGAAGAACCATCCGAGAGCAGAGGGAGACCATCATGTTCACGCCCGTCATCCGCCCGCGCCGCCTGCGCCGCAACGAGGCCATCCGCGCGCTCGTCCGCGAGACCACGCTCACGCCCGACGACCTGGTGCAGCCCCTCTTCGTCATCCACGGCCGGGGCGTGCGCAACCCCGTGTCCTCCATGCCCGGCGTGTTCCAGCTGTCGCTGGACGAGCTCTTGAAGGAGTGCGCCGAGCTCGTGCACCGAGGCGTCCGCGCCATCCTCCTGTTCGGCATCCCGGCCCTGAAGGACAACGTGGGCTCCGACTCGTTCAGCGAGGGTGGCATCATCCAGACCGCCGTGAAGGCCCTGAAGGACCGCTTCCCCAGCCTGTACGTCATCACCGACGTGTGCCTGTGCGAGTACACCGATCACGGGCACTGCGGCCCCATCGTCAACGGCGACGTCGACAACGACGCCACCCTGGCCCTCCTGCAGAAGCAGGTGGTGGCGCACGCCCGATCCGGCGCCGACATGGTGGCCCCCTCGGGCATGATGGACGGCATGGTGGCGGCCATCCGCGAGGCGCTGGACGAGCACGGCTTCACGGGCGTGCCCATCATGAGCTACGCCGCCAAGTACGCCTCGGGCTTCTACGGCCCCTTCCGCGAGGCCGCCGAGAGCACCCCCAAGTTCGGCGACCGCCGCGCCTACCAGATGGATCCTGCCAACGGCGACGAGGCCCTGCGCGAGGTCGAGCTCGACGTCGACGAGGGCGCCGACATCGTGATGGTGAAGCCGGCCGGGCCCTACCTCGACATCATCCACCGTGTGAAGACCACCTTCGGGCTGCCTACCGCCGCCTACCAGGTCTCGGGCGAGTTCTCGATGATCGAGGCCGCCGCCGCCAAGGGCTGGATCGACCGCGACCGCGTGGTGCGCGAGAGCCTGGTGGGCATCAAGCGCGCGGGCGCCGACATCATCCTCAGCTACTTCACGAAGGAGTTCGCGGACAAGCTGTAGCCTCGCGACCGTCACCCCGGCGAAAGCCGGGTTCCAGGCTCGTCACTCCGCCCCGCCCTTCGTTCTTGTTTCGGCGATTTTTTTTCTATACTGCAGTCAGACATAATCGGAACCAGGGGCGGGACATGGGAATTCGGCGGAGCCTTCGCGTCGTCACGTTCGTTCTGGTCCCGGTGATCATGAGCCTGGCCGGCTGCGACAGCAAGGACTGCGGGTCGTCGTCGATCCAGATCGACTTCGCGTGCAACAAGACGTTCTGGTGCGACTCGGAGACGACCTTCCACTGCAGCGAGACCCTGGACTGCGACGCCCTCTACACCCGCTGCCGGGCGAACCCCGACTACGACTACCTCTGCGCCGACCTGACCGATCCGGACTGCTGCGGCGGCTTCACCTGCAAGCACCTGGGCGTCGAAACGTGCCCCGCGGGCCAGGTGTGCGTGGTGCACGAGGGCGAGGGCGTCGACGACGCGTGCGAGGCGCCGACGGCTCCGTAGCCCCCGCATTGCCGGTCTTTGGCTCCTGCGCTACCATGCGCACGTCGTCTCTTCCCGGAGCCCCCCATGCTCGACGCCATCCGCCGCCGCGTGTCCGTTCGCTCGTACGCAGACCAGCCGCTCAGCGCCGACCTGGCTCGGCACGTCCAGGAGTTGCTGGCCAGCGCGGGGGCCGGCCCCTTCGGCGGCGTGCCGCGCTTCCTGCTGGTCGAGCGCGGCTCGGCGAAGGCCACGGCCAAGGTCAGCCTCGGCACCTACGGCTTCATCAGGGGCAACCCGTACTTCGTGGCCGGGGCCATCGCCCGGGGGCCCCACGCCGAGATCGACTACGGCTACGTGCTCGAGGGCGTGATCCTGCGCCTGACCGGGCTGGGGCTCGGCACCTGCTGGCTGGGGGGCACGTTCTCGCGCAGCGACTTCGCGCGGCTCCTGAAGCTCGGGCCGAACGAGCGCGTGCCCGCCGTGACGCCGCTCGGCTTCGCCGCGACGAAGAAGGGCGTGGTCGAGCGCGTGGTGCGGTGGGGCGCGGCGGCCGACTCGCGGCTGGCGCCCGAGAAGCTGTTCTTCGGGCCCGACGGGACGACGCCCTTCCGTCCCGACGCGGCCGACGCCCGAGCCGACGTGCTCGAGGCCGTGCGCCTGGGGCCCTCGGCGTCGAACAAGCAGCCCTGGCGCGTGGTGGTGACCCCCGAGGCCCTGCACGTGTTCCTGGAGCGCACCCCGGGCTACGGGCGGCTGGTGCCCGGGACCGACCTGCAGGCCATCGACGCCGGCATCGCCCTCCGTCACCTCGAGGCCGCTGCGACCGAGCGCGGGCTCGGCGGGCGCTGGTCGTTCGAGCGGCCCACGGTGACGGTGCCGCCCACCTTCGAGTTCGTGGCCAGCTGGGCCGAGGAATAGATTTCCATTGTCACCCGTTTGGCGTTTGGCGATCCTGCGACGCGAACCCATGGAGGTCCTCATGACGACGACGATGCGTGCGATGACGGTGCTGGTCGTGTTCCTGTTCGTGGGGACGGCTCTCGCCGAGCCCAAGGTGCCGGCGAAGAAGAGCCCGGTCGTGAAGGCGCCCATGCAGAGCATGCTGGCGCCCTCGGGCAAGGCGACGCACGCGACCATCGAGACCAGCCTCGGTACCATCGAGCTCGAGCTGTGGCCCGACAAGGCGCCCAAGTCGGTGGCCAACTTCGTGACCCTCGCGGCCAAGGGCTTCTACGACGGCACGCTCTTCCACCGCGTGGTGCCGGGCTTCGTGATCCAGGGCGGCGACCCGCTGACCAAGGACGCCTCCAAGAAGGCGCGCTGGGGCAGCGGCGGACCGGGCACCGAGTTCGCCGACGAGCCCGTGAAGGGCGAGTACGAGCGCGGCGCGCTGGCCATGGCCAACTCGGGTCCGAACACCAACGGCAGCCAGTTCTTCATCTGCGTCAACGACTTGAGCCGCCAGTTGCCCAAGAAGTACAACCTGTTCGGCAAGGTCACCAAGGGCATGGACGTGGTCGACAAGATCGTGGCCTCTCCCCGCGACGCACGCGACTGCCCCACGACCGACGTGGTCATGACCAAGGTCACGGTGAAGTGATGGCGAGCAACCAAGAGCTGTTCGAACGCGCGAAGCAGGTCATCCCCGGTGGGGTCAACTCGCCGGTGCGGGCTTTCGGGGCCGTGGGTGGCACGCCGCGCTTCTTCGTACGGGGCAAGGGGGTCACGGTCACCGACGCCGAGGGGCGTCCGTACCTCGACCTGGTCGGCTCGTGGGGCCCCCTGATCCTCGGTCACGCGCACCCCGAGGTACTGGCGGCGGCTCGCGAGGCCATGGAGCGCGGCACGACCTTCGGCGCGCCCACCGAGACCGAGATCCTCTTGGCCGAGGCCGTGCGTCGGCACCTGCCGTCCATCGAGCGCGTGCGCCTGGTGTCATCGGGGACCGAGGCCACCATGAGCGCCTTGCGCCTGGCGCGCGGCTTCACGGGCCGCGCCAAGGTCGTGAAGTTCGCGGGTTGCTACCACGGGCACGCCGACTCGTTCCTGGTGAAGGCCGGCTCGGGCGTGGCCACCTTCGGCATCCCGGGCTCCCCGGGCGTGACCGAGGGCACGGTGGCCGACTCGCTGGTGGCCGAGTACAACGACCTCGCGGGGGTCGAGGCGCACTTCGCCAAGGCGCCCGACAGCATCGCCGCTGTCATCGTCGAGCCCGTGGCCGGCAACATGGGCGTGGTCGCGCCCGCGCCCGGCTTCCTCGAGGGCCTGCGCGAGCTGTGCACGAAGCATGGCGCGCTGCTCATCTTCGACGAGGTCATCACCGGCTTCCGCCTGGGGCTCGGCGGCGCGCAGGGCCGCTTCGGTGTCACCCCCGACCTCACCACGCTCGGCAAGATCCTGGGCGGCGGCTTCCCCCTGGGGGCCTTCGGCGGTCGCGCCGACGTGATGGACAAGCTGGCGCCCCAGGGGCCCGTGTACCAGGCCGGCACGCTCTCGGGGAACCCCGTGGCCACGGCGGCGGGCCTGAAGACCCTCGAGCTGCTCGAGGCCTCCGGCACCTACCTGCGCCTCGACGCCCTGGCCGCCGACCTCAGCGCCGGCCTCGATCGCGTGGCGGGCGCGGCCGGCATCCCCCATCGCGTGAACCGCGTGGGCTCGATGATCACGCTGTTCTTCACGGCCAGCGAGGTCACGACCTGGGCCCAGGCCGCCACCGCCGACACCGCGCGCTACGGCCGCTTCTTCCACGGCATGCTCGAGCGAGGCATCTACCTGCCGCCCGCCCAGTTCGAGGCCTTCTTCGTGAACGTGCCGCTGACCGAGGCCGACGTCGATCGCGTGATCGCCGCCGCCGCCGAGGTCTTCGCGACGCTCTGACCGCCCGGTTGACCCGCCGCCCGTTCTCGCCTATAGCATGGGCACGAAATTGCCACGGAGCCCCCCATGGCGCTCACGAAGACCCAGCTCGCCTCGTTCATCGATCACACCGTGCTGAAGCCCATGGAAGGTCGCGCCGCCATCCAGAAGCTCTGCGCCGAGGCGCGGGAGCACGGCTTCTTTGCGGTGTGCGTGAACCCGGTATGGGTGTCCCTGTGCCACGACCTCCTGAAGGGCTCGCCCGTCAAGCTGGCCGTGGTGGTGGGCTTCCCGCTCGGCGCGAACCGCAGTGACGTCAAGGCCTTCGAGGCCGCCCGCGCAGTCGACGACGGCGCCGACGAGATCGACATGGTGCTGAACGTGGGCGCGCTCCGCGATGGCGACACCGCCTTCGTCGAGGCCGACATCCGCGCCGTGGTCCAGGCTTCGGCCGGGCGCCTCGTGAAGGTCATCTTCGAGACCTGCTACCTGACCGACGAGCAGATCGTCACCGCGTGCAAGCTGTCGGTGAACGCCGGCGCGCGCTACGTCAAGACCAGCACGGGGTTCGGCAGCGGCGGCGCCACGGCGGCCCACATCGCGCTCATGCGCAAGGCCGTGGGCCCCGACGTCGGCGTGAAGGCGTCGGGCGGCGTCAAGACGCTGGAAGCCGCCCTGGCCATGATCGAGGCCGGCGCCAGCCGCATCGGCACCAGCTCGGGCATCGAGATCGTCCAGGGCCTGTAGCGCTCCGTTCCGACCCCGTCAGCGGCCCGGGTGGGCCTCGCGGAGGCCGAGGATTTCGGCCGCCGACGCCACCAGCCCCCGCACGCCGCCCACCGCGAAGTCCACGTCGAGCGTGGCCACCGCGTCGAGCCCTCCCGCGCAGTGCAGGTAGGGGTTCCTCAAGGGCCCCGTGTCCGAGACCGCCAGCGCCGAGTAGCCGTACTCCCAGAACGACGCGTGGTCGGAGTTGCGCAGGTCGGCCGCCTCGTCCGACAGCTTGAGCGCGTCGGGGATCTTCAACACGTACGTGAGCGTGCCGGCCTCGGTGGCGGCGGCGGCGAAGAGGTTCGCGGCCTTCAACGTTCCCGGGTCGGCCAGGATGGCCAGGAAGTCACCCCGGGCGCCGTTCTCCTCGACCTCTTTGTAGGCGGCCGGGGCCAGCAGCTGGAGCTCGGGGGGCATCTCCTGCGACCCCGGCGACGGATCGGCGTAGCCGATCATGTCGAGCACGTAGATCGACACCAGGTCCTCGCCCCGGTCGCGGGCGCGCTCGGCGTAGGCTGCCGAGCCCTCCAGGCCGAGCTCCTCGCCGTCCCAGCAGGCCACGACCAGCGTGCGCTCCCATGTGGCGAGGCTGAGCACGCGCGCGGCCTCGAGCACCGCGGCGGCTCCGCTGGCGTTGTCGTCGGCGCCCGGGCAGCCCTCGATGTGGTCCACGTGGGCCGACAGCAGTACGCGCTCGTCGGCGCGGGTCGTGCCGGGCAGTTCGCCGATCACGTTCTCGCCGTCGCCGAACGCCTGGCGCTCGGTCTGGAAGCCCGCTGCCTCGAGCACCTGCTCGCAGCGCGTGCGGGCCGCCTCGAGCCCCACGCTGTACGCGGGCCGCTCGCGGGCCAGGAAGGTGAGGTCGGCGGCGTAGCTCGCGAGCGAGACGCACGCGGTCAGCTCGGCGGGGCTGGATGTGCGGCAGCCGGGCCCGTTCGCGTCGGGCGTGTCGGCCGTGTCGGCCGTGTCGGCCGTGTCGGCGGGGTCCCCTTCGGCGTCGTTCGGGGAGGGGGGCAGGTCATCCGGATCGGCGCCGTCGTCGAACGCATGGACGTCGGTGGCGTCGGCCCGGGAGGCCGCGTCGCGGCGATCGTCGTCCTCGGCCGCGCAGGCCGTCGCGACCAGCATGATGAGCACCGCGAGCCTCTGGGTCGTCATCGCAGGTCTCCCTCGCCGGGCCGCCGCCAGCGTACGCAACCCGCCGCCCGCCGTCAAACGGCACGACCGCGTTGACACCAGGGCGTCGTTGCCTGTAATAGGTGCAAACCACATGGGGAGGGGCGCCATGTACGGGGAGCTCAAGATCCTGGCCGGCTCGTCGCATCCGAAGCTCGTCGAGGAGATCGCTCGTCACATCGGCATCGCACCGACCCCCATCGACGTCGTGCACTTCAAGAACGACAACATGATGGTGCAGATCAAGGACAACGTGCGCGGCAAGGACGTCTTCTACATCCAGACCTCGTGCCGCCCGGTGTCCGACAACCTGGTCGAGACCCTGATCACCCTCGACGCCCTGAAGCACTCGTCGGCCGGTCGCATCACCGCCGTGCTGCCCTACCTGCCCTACGTGCGCTCCGACAAGAAGGACCAGCCCCGCATCAGCATCGCCGCGCGCCTGATGGCCGATCTCATCGAGACCGCCGGTGCCCACCGCGTGCTGACCATGGATCTGCACGCCAGCCAGATCCAGGGCTTCTTCCGCATCCCCGTCGACCACCTGAAGGCCGTGAACACCCTGTCGGCGCACTACAAGGCCAAGGACCTCGACGACTGGGTCGTGGTCGCCAGCGACATCGGCGAGATGAAGGAGGTGGCGCCCTACGCCAACCGCCTGAACCTGCCCATCGCCGTCATCGACAAGCGCCGCTCGGGCAACGACGACAAGAGCGCCGTGCGCTCCATCGTGGGCGAGGTCAAGGACAAGCACTGCCTGCTCATCGACGACGAGATCGCCACCGCCGGGACCATGTGCAACGCCGCCGCCTTCCTCATGGAGTGCGGGGCCAAGTCGGTGCGCGGCGCGGCCACCCACGGCGTGCTCGAGGGCGACGCGCTCGACAAGATCGCGGCCTCTCCGTTGAAGGAGCTCATGGTCACGAACACCATCCCCGTGGGCGACAAGCAGAAAAAGCTGAAGAAGATCAAGGTCCTGTCGGTCGCCGGTCTGTTCGGCGACGCCATCATGCGCATCCACAACGGCGACTCGATCAGCGTCTTGTTCGACGACCCCAAGACCGACGAGTGACCCACCCATGACCGATCCCATCTACTGGGACAACGCGGCCACCACGCGGCCGTTCCCGGCGTTGTCCGATCCGGAGTGGCTCGCGTCGCTGCCCTGGGGCAACCCCTCGTCGGCCCACCGGGCGGGGCTCGCGTCCAAGCAGGCGCTGGACGCGGCGCGCGAGACCGTGAAGCGCGCGTTGCACACCACCAAGGGCTCCGTCGTCATCACCTCGGGCGGCAGCGAGTCGAACCGCGTGGCGGTGCTCGGCGTGGCGGCGCTGCCCCCGCGTCCCGGCAACGTGATCCTGAACCGCGTCGAGCACCCCAGCGTGCGCGGCCTGGCGGGCTGGATCGAGCAACTGGGCGTCGAGGTCCGCTGGGCGCCGAACGACCGCTACGGGCGCATCAACCCCGACCGCCTGTCGCAGATGGTCGACGAGTTCACGATGCTCGTGTCGGTGCAGACGGTGAACAACGAGCTCGGCACGGTGCAGCCGCTGGCCGAGATCGTGCAGGCGGCGCGCGCCTCGAAGAAGGGCGTGCAGATCCACACCGACGCCGTGCAGGGCTTCTTGAAGGTGCCCCTCGACGTCGACGCGCTGGGCGTCGACCTCGTGTCGATCAGCGGCCACAAGATCCACGGCCCCAAGGGCATCGGCGCCCTGTGGGTGCGCGAGCCGCGGCGCCTGAAGGGCGTGTGCCTGGGCGGCTCGCAGGAAGAGGGGCTGCGCGCGGGCACCCAGAACCTGCCGGGCTTCCTGGCGCTGGCCCGCGCCATCCTGCTGTGGCAGGACTTCGCCGAGCAGAGTCTGCCCCAGATGCGGGCCCGCCGGGCGCGCTTCGTGGCCGAGGTGCTGGAGCGCATCCCGCGGGCGCACGTGAACGGCGGCAGCGAGGTCGCCCCCCACATCGCGAACATCAGCTTCCCCGGCGCCAAGGCCGAGCTGCTGCTGCACGCCCTCGACGACCGCGGCGTGCTGGTCTCGGCCGGAGCCGCCTGCAAGGCCGGCGACAAGGGGCCCACCGAGGTGCTGAAGGCCGTGGGCCACACCGAGGACCTGGGCACCTTGCGCTTCTCGTGGGGCCTGTTTCACGACGACGCCGAGGTGGAACGCGTCGTCTCTGCGCTCGAGGCCGTCGTGGCCGAGGTTCGGGAGGTGTCGACGTGAACACGGGGCGCGGGGTCATCCTCAAGGTGGGCGAGCTGTTCCTGAAGGCCGGCACGCGGCAGCGCTTCATGCGCCAGCTGCGCGAGAACGCCCGGCGCGTGCTCGCGCCCTATCCCGAGGCGCGGGTCGAGAAGCCCTACGGTGTGGTGCTGGTCCGCCTGGTGTCCGAGATGTCCGACGAGCGCTTCCGCGAGATGCTCGATGTGCTGACGCGCCTGTTCGGCGTGGCGCGGGTCTTGCCGGTGCGGCTGGTTCCGACCGAGCTGGAGGCCATCCTGGCCACCGGAGTGGCCGAGGCCGAGCGGGCCGTGGAGCGCCTGGGTCGCGACGACCTGGCCTTCCGCCTGACGGTGCACCGCGCCAACAAGCACTTCCGACCGAACTCCAAGGGCATCATCGAGGCGCTGGCCGTGGCGCTGGTCGCGCGCTTCCCGCGCTTCCACGTCGATCTCGTGAGCTTCGACCTGAACGTCTCGGTCGAGGTGCGCGACGAGCTGGCCTACGTGTACGCCGAGAGCCTGAAGGGCGCCGGCGGCCTGCCCGTGGGCTCCAGCGGGGCCCTCACGCTGCTGCTGTCGGGCGGCATCGACTCGCCCGTGGCCGGCTGGTTCGGCATGAAGCGCGGCTGCCACGTGCGCGGCATCTACTTCGACTCGTTCCCGCTGATCGGCCGCGAGGCGCGCGCCAAGGTCGAAAAGCTCGCCGCCCTGCTGGCGCGCTACCAGGGCGGCTTCCACCTCACGGTGGTGCCCTTTGCCGACGTGCAGAAGTTCTTCAAGAAAGAAGCCCCGCTGCGCGAGCTGGTGCTCCTGTACCGCCGCTCGATGTACCGCATCGCCGACCGGCACCGTCGCGAGCACGGCGCCGACGCGCTCCTGACCGGCGACAACCTGGGCCAGGTGGCCAGCCAGACGTTGCCGAACCTCAAGTGCCTCGACGCCGCCGTGGCGATCATGACCATCCGGCCGCTCATCGGCTTCGACAAGTCCGACACGGTGGCGCTGTCCCGCGCGTGCGGCTTCTTCGACGTCTCGACCGAGGCCGCCGAAGATGCGTGCTCCCTGTTCATGCCCCTGCACCCGCAGCTGTCGGGCAAGCCCGAGTTCCTGCGCGCCGTCGAAGAGCGCCTGGCCGAGCCCCTGGCCGCCCTCGAGGAAGAGGCCTGGGCGAAGCGCGAGGAGCAGACGTTCGGGCTGGAGTGAAGGTCTGGGGCTTCATTCGGTTCAATTTAGCCTCCAGGCTTAACTTGACGGAGTTGAGGTCTAGAGCTAAATAGTGGCTATGGAACGTCCCACCTACCTGGCCCTCATCGGCGACCTCGTTGCGTCACGGAAGATCCCAGAGGCCCTGCGCTACGACCTCCAGGATCGCCTCGCCGCGCACCTCGGGTCCTTGACGCGAGCGCGCACTACGGGCGTCGTGGCGCGCCCCCTGATCACGATCGGCGACGAATTCCAGGCGCTCTTCTCCGCTGATGGTGACGGCGTGCGGGCGGCGATCGCCTTGCTCGAGTCGACGCTGGAGATCGCACGGCCCGCACACGTCCGTTTCGGGTTGGGAGCAGGCACCCTCGACACGGCTTTGCGAGAGGAGGCCCTGGGGATGGACGGCCCGTGCTTCCACCGTGCCCGCGCCGCCGTCGAGCTCGCTCGCGGCGAAGCGTTGCTGTGCGTGCTCGACCTCGGAGGAGGTCAGCGGCAGGCGACGTGGAGCGCGCTGGCATCGTACGCCCTCGGCCAGCGAGTGGACTGGACGGGACCGCAGCACGACGCCGTCGTGATGTACGAGAAGCTCGGCGCCTGGAGTCGCGTCGCAGACGCCCTCGGCATCAGTCGGGGCGCGGTCAGCCTGCGGCAGCGAAACGCCCGCTGGATCCTCTATTCGAAGGGTCGAGAGGCGCTCGTCGCCGATCTTGCCGAGGCCCTGCAGTCGGGAGAGGCCGGGCAGCCGAAGGAGGCCTCGTGACTCCCTGGGTACTCCTGGTCGTCGCGCTCGCAGGTGCCAACCTGGCGCGCCTGGGGCGCCGCGCGGGGCTGGTAGCCGCCGGCTTGCACGCCGCCGTCCTGGTGGCGGCCGGCGCCGGTCTGCTGCCGGTCTCCTCGTGGGAGCGCTTCGCCGGCGCGTGGGTGGCCGTCGTCGTGAGCTTCGTGGCCTGGAAGGGGCTCGCGCTCAGGACCCGGTCCCAGGAGGCGGCCATGGGAATGGGCGTCTTCGTGACGGCGGCGCTGATCCCGTTCGTGCTGCTCGACGTAGCGCCCCCCACGGACGTGCGGCCGTGGATCTGGGCGAGCGCCTTCCTGGCGCTCTTCGAGCCCAGCACACGCCCCTTGCGCCTGGTCATCGGCATGGTGGGCAAGCCCCTGGAGTTCGCGTCGGAGAACTACGGCCCCGGCGAGTACATCGGCGTGCTCGAGCGCTGGATCGTCCTGGTGCTCGTGGCGCGCGGCAACTACGACGCCATGGCGTTCGTGTTCGCGGCCAAGGCGCTGGTTCGCCACAAGCGCTTCGAGGACGACCCGGAGTTCGCCGAGTACTTCCTGATCGGCACGCTGACGAGCGTGTTGATGGCGATCGGCGTCGCCGAAGCGGTGCGCGCGTTGCTGGGTTCCTGACGATCCGTAAGGGCAGGGCGCTCAGTCCGCGCGGCAAGCGAAGGCCTGCTGCAGCGTGTCGACGCGGTGCCGGAAGCGGGCCACCTTTCCCTCTCGGTTGAAGCGCCAGATGTGCACCTCGTCCTCTTCCTTCACGTACTTGCCGGTGGCCTTCACCGTGAACTCCACGTCGACCAGGGCCACGATGACCGTGTTGTCGCCCTCGGTCAGCACCTTGGGGACGAAGCTGTGGACCTCCATGGCGGCCAGGCTCTGGAGGAAGGCGGCGGCGCCGGCGGGGCCCGAGCGGTGCTGCAGCCACGGGATCTCGGTCGGCCCGGCGCCGTACTCCCAGTCGACGTCGTCGGCCAGCTTCGAGAGGATGGCGGGGATGTCGCCCCGCCGGAACGCCACGTAGATGTCTTGAACGGTGCGCAGGTTGTTCATCGGGACCTCCGCGGGTCCGCAGTGGCTACCTGCCTACGATAGGGGCGGCCGTCGTCGTCGCCACCTCGCATTTTGGCCTCGCTGGCCGAGCCGCAGCACTTATAGCGATTTGTAAGCGTTCAGCCCGCACCCCAAGCGTGAGCTGACCAGGAACTTGACCTCCGTGTCCGTCGTGGCATGGTCCGCCCATGCCGAACCCACCGCCCTTCGCCACGTCGCTCGAACAGGCCCGGTCGATCAACATCATGCTGTGGGCCGAAGTCGAGAAGCTGACGCTGTCGGTCCAGCGCCTGGAAGACAAGGTCCGCGACCTTGAGGCACGCCTGGCGCAGAACTCGTCGAACTCGTCACGGCCACCGTCGACGGACAAGCTGTGGGACAAGCCCAAGCGCAAGCCGCCGGAGGGGCCGAGTGGTCGCAAGCCGGGTGGCCAGCCTGGCCACAAGGGCGTGACGCGCGATGCGTTGGTGCCCGACGAGGTGCACGACGAGGCCCCGGACCGCTGCGAGTGCTGCGGCACGGAGTTCGACGCCAACGTACCGCTCGTCGAGTCGGTGGTGCGGCAGGAGATCGACATCGAACTGGCGCGGCGCGTGAAGGAGCACAGGTACTGGGCGCGGCACTGCCCGCATTGCCGGCACACCACGCGTGCCGAGCGCCCCGCATCGCAGCCGGCAGAGACG
>Ga0172370_10000924_pt1 | contig 45562 bp, 27 predicted proteins | sample LakKiv5m_FD_114538 | JGI IMG/M metagenome (GOLD analysis project Ga0172370, IMG submission 114538) | Freshwater microbial communities from Kabuno Bay, South-Kivu, Congo - kab_022012_11.5m | ecosystem: Environmental > Aquatic > Freshwater > Lake | place: Democratic Republic of the Congo...
GCCAGCTGCTCGGCGATCATCTGGTTGGCGAGCGGCGTGACGTCGACGCAGGTGCCGCCGCCCGCGGCCAGGCAGAGCGTGGGAGACACCAGGGTGATGGCGTCGGCGCGGAACGCCGTGGGCTTCGGGGGCACGCAGTCGGGGGCGCAGGTGGCGGCGTCCTCGCCCTTGGTGGGGTCGCAGGTACCGTCGCCGCAGGGGGCGCCGCACTCGGGCGCGCAGGCCTTGTCGACGCACGTCCAGTGGCCGTAGCACTTCACCTGCCATTCGTTCCCGAGGCAGTCGGCCGCGGTCTCGCACGTCGCGACCTTGCACTCGCCGGTGTGCAGCTCGGCCACGCCCGCCGCACGACGCAGGCACGCGTTGCCGTAGGTCACGCCGTCGCAGCCGCAGACGGGCGCCCAGGTCAGCGGGCACGTGAGCGGCGCGTTCAGGCACGAGCCGGGGGCCTGGCAGGCGCCCTGGCCGAACTCGCAGAGCTGGCCCGTGCCGCAGTCGGCGTTCTTCGTACACGCCTTGCAGTCGCCGGGGCAGGTCCAGGCGTCCTCGCCCTTGGCGGGCTCGCACACGCCGTTGCCGCAGCCACCGCCGCACTGGGGGCGGCACAGCCCCTGGGTGCACGCCCAGCTGCCGGTGCAGTCGACCAGCCAGTCGATCCACAGGCAGTCGGACGGCAGGCTGCACGTGACGCGGCAAGTGCCGTCGACGCACGCCGCGGGGCGCTCGAGCTCGAGGCTGCACGTGGCGTCGCCGCCCTCGTCGACCTGGCCGTCGCAGCTGTCGTCCAGGCCGTTGCAGACCTCGGCGGTCGGCGAGCCGGGCACGCACGAGTCGACCTCGGCGCCGGCCACGCAGGTCTTCTGGCCCGTCGCGGCGCAGGCGCCCGTGCCGCAGCTGGTGGGCGACGGCACGTAGGCCTCGTCGGTGCTCGCGTCGCAGTCGTTGTCCTTGCCGTCGCAGGTCGGCCCCTCGGTCGCCTGGTAGGCGGCGTCCCAGTACGTGTAGATGGTGTCGTTGCAGGGGAGCCACGCGCCGTTCTTGCAGAAGGCGACCGTCTTCTTTGCCGTCGCGCACACGCCCGCCGTCTTCTCGCACGCGGGCTGGTCGTGGGTGAACAGGCTGCCGGTGAGGTTGGCGGTGTCGGCCGCGTCGGTCTTGCCGTTGCAGTCGTCGTCGACGCCGTTGCACACCTCGAGGCCCGCTGGCCCGGGCACGCACGAGTCGAGCTCGGCGCCGGCCATGCACGACGTGACTCCGGTGGCGGCGCAGGCGCCGGTGCCGCAGGTCGTGGCCCGGGCCGCGTAGTCGTCGTCGGCCAGGCCGTCGCAGTCGTCGTCGATCGCGTCACAGGTCGCGTCATCGGCGGCGGGCTGACCGGCGGCGCAGTTGTCGTGGGTGGCGCCCGCGTCGCACACGATCTGCCCGGAGCGCGCGCAGGCCCCGACGCCGCAGGTGGTGGGGACCGGCGCGTAGTCGTCGTCGACCAGGCCGTCGCAGTCGTCGTCGATCGCGTCACAGGTCGCGTCATGCGGAGCGGGCTGGCCCGGCGTGCACGGGTCGACCTCGGCGCCGGCGACGCACGCGAGCTCGCCCTGCGCCAGGCAGGCGCCGACGCCGCACGCGGTGGGGGCGGGCACGTAGTCGTCGTCGGCCGCGCCGTCGCAGTCGTCGTCGACGCCGTCGCAGGTGCCATCGTCATCGGCCAGGGGTTGGCCGGGGGTGCACGTCGCGACCACCTGGCCGCCGACGCACGTGCTGGTGCCCGTGGCAGAGCAGGCGCCCAGCCCGCAGGAGGTCTGTCCCCCGACGAAGTCCTCGTCGATGATTCCGTTGCAGTCGTCGTCCTGCCCGTCGCAGGTGGCATCGCTCGCCGCGGGGGCGCCCGGGCTGCAGGTGTCGACCTGGGCGCCCTGCACGCACGCGAGCTCCCCGGCGGCCGCGCAGGCGCCCACGCCGCAGGTGGTGGGGGGGGGCACGTAGTCGTCGTCCGTCACGCCGTCGCAGTCGTCGTCGAGGCCGTTGCAGACGGGATCGCTGCCGGCGGCCCCCCCCGGGGAGCACGACACGACCACGTCGCCGGCGAGGCACACCGTGGTGCCCTGGGCCAGGCACGCGCCCACGCCGCAGGTCACCTGGAGGGGCTGGTAGTCGTCGTCGGGGGCGCCGTCGCAGTCGTCGTCGACCCCGTCGCAGGTCGGATCGCTGGCTGCGCCCGAGCCCGCCTTGCACGTGTCGCGCGGGACGCCGGCCTCGCAGACCAGCGCTCCCGTGGCGGCGCAGGCGCCGGTGCCGCAGGTCGTGGCCGCGGGGGTCGCGTCCTCGTCGGCCTGGCCGTCGCAGTCGTCGTCGAGGCCGTCGCAGGTGGCGTCGTCGGTCGCGGGCAGGCTGGGGACGCACGAATCGACCGGCTGGCCGGCCACGCAGTCCAACTGCCCCGAGGAGGCGCAGGCGCCCACCCCGCAGGTCGTGAGGGCCGAGATGTAGTCGTCGTCGGTCAGGCCGTCGCAGTCGTCGTCGAGGCCGTTGCAGATCGGGTCGCTGCCCTCGGCGCCGCCCGGCGAGCACGAGTCGACCACGACCCCGTCGACGCAGGCCGTGGTGCCCGTGGCCAGGCAGGCGCCCACGCCGCACGTCACTACGCCGGGCGCGAAGTCTTCGTCGGTCGCGCCGTCACAGTCGTCGTCGACGCCGTCGCAGGTCGCGTCGTCGGCCGCACCGGTCCCGGCCGCGCACGTGTCGTGCGTCTGGCCGCCGTCGCAGACCAGCTGGCCCGTGGTGGCGCAGGCGCCCGTGCCGCAGGCGGTGGTGGGGGCCGGGTACGCCTCGTCGGTCACGCCGTCACAGTCGTCGTCGACGCCGTCGCAGGTGGTGTCGTCGCCGGCGGGCTGGCCAGGGACGCACGAATCGAGCTCTGCGCCCTCGGCACAGGACAGCGTGCCGAGCGCCTCGCAGGCGCCGGTCCCGCAGGAGGTGGCCGAGATCGTGTACTCCTCGTCCGTCAGGCCGTCGCAGTCGTCGTCCTGTCCGTTGCAGGCCTCGGGCGAGGCGCTCACGCCGCCCTGGCAAGGGCCCCAGAGGCCGTCGACGCACGTGCGTGTGCCCGGCTCGCAGCGCCCTTCGCCGGAGCCGCAGGGTTCGGTCGCGCCCTGCTTGCACGTGAAGGCGATGTCGGTCTGCACCAGGTCGTCGACCTCCTGGACGTCGGAGGACGCGTCGGGGCCTCCATCACCATCTGACAGCGCGCTCGAGCCGCAACCGACCCACAAGGGCAGGGCCAGGAGGAGCAGAAGACGGCGCGTCATGGGGGCCTCCGATCGACCAAGTGGCTTGCACCCGTCAGTCTGGTCGTTTCGTGGTGGAAATCAAGCGGCGCGTCCAAGCGTGACAGGCGAGGCCGATTCTGGTAGGAACGTGAACCAGGCGAAGGACGGAGGATCCCATGCTGCGCGACGAAAAGACCGGGCTCTTGAGCCGAAGCGGCTTCCTGTTCCTGACCGAGCACCTCGTGAAGATCGCCGAGCGCGGCGGCCACGGCATGCTGCTGATCTCGCTGGGCGTCGAGCCGGGCGAGGGGCTGTCGGCCGAGGAGGGCGCCGAAGTGCTGGCCGAGATGGTCGTGCGCGGCTACCGCGGCTCCGACATCAAGGCCCGCGTCTCCGACCGCGAGGTCGTGGTGCTGGCCATCGACGCCCCGAGCGGCACGGCGAGGCTGCTCACCGACCGACTGCGCAAGAGCATCGACGGGCACAACAAGGTCGCGCAGCCCGCGCGTCGCCTGGCGGCGTCGCTGGGCGTGGCCGTCATCGAGGCCGGCCGCCCGCACTCGCCCGAGGACCTGTTGGCGAAGGGCCGGGCCGCGCGCGTCGCCGTCTGACCGGTTGTTCCGACTGGATTTCGTTCGAGGGGCGGCCAAGACGGGCCATCAACTCGCGATCCGCTCCAACGCCCACACGACGCCCACCTTGCCCACCAGCACCAGCCCGTAGGCGATGAGCGCCACGCCGATGACGCGGCCGACCCAGGCCACGCGGTCGCCGAGGTGGACGCGGCCGCGCCAGGCCAGGAACGCCACGGCCAGGAACCAGGCGAAGATGCCCACGAAGACGCCGAGGGTCGACGCCCAGATGGCGGGGCCCTCGACCCCGGCGAGCACGGTGCCGGCCATCAGCACCCAGGACACCGCGAGGGCCGGGTTCGCGACGCTGACCAGGACGCCCTGGGCCAACGCGCGCGCGTCGGTGCGACCGGTCGAGGCCGCGTCGGCCGGGCACGCGGCGACCGACATGGTGCGGCGGGCGGTCACGAAGCCGTAGACGACCAGGAACAGGCCGCCGAGGACCATGAACAGGTTCAGGAAACCGGGCTGGCGGTCGAAGAGTACGCCCAGCCCGGAAAGGGCGCCCAGGCAGTAGGCCGCATCGACCAGGGCGCCGCCCACCCCCACCAGCACGGCGCGGCGGAGCGATCCTCGGAACCCGGCGTCGGCGACGGCCGCGCTGGCGGGTCCGAGCGGGAGTCCGGCGATCAACGACAGGAGGAGTCCGCGCAGGAAGGCGAAGAGCATCGTGCCTCCGAATGCTGGAACGGTACCAGACGCCCCCCGGGGCAGCCAGTTTCTTCGTCGGAATCACGGTAATGCGCCGTCGCGCAACGTGATTTCGTTCGCGATATCCCGGTGGACGGGAGGGGGCTGACGCGCTAAATTGACGCTTAATGGAATGCCCAGGAGCCAGACGCCATGGCCGACCTGCCCGAGGGGAGCTCCCGGCCCGCGGTGGACGACGACATCACGCTGACCGCCGAGCTCTCCCAGACCGATCTGCAGCCGCGCGTGCCGCGCAACGCCTTCCTGCTCATGATCCACGGCGACGCGCTGGGCCAGCGCACCGAGATCGGCCACGAGCCCATCACCATCGGGCGCCAGCCGCCGTGTACCATCCAACTGCCCGACAGCGCCGTGTCGCGCGTGCACTGTCGCGTGGTGCGCGGCGAGTACGGCGTGCTGCTGCAGGACGAGGGCTCGACCAACCGCACCTACGTGAACGATCGCCCGGTGCAGGCCCACACGCTGCAAGACGGTGACGTGATCCGCGTGGGCCGCACCTACTTCAAGTTCCTGACGGGCGACAACCTCGAGGCGGCGTACCACGAGGAGATCTACCGCCTGATGACCACGGACGCCCTGACCGGCGCCGCCAACCGCCGTGTCTACCAGGGCGAGCTCACGCGGCGCTTCCACGAGGCGCAGCGCTATCATCGGCCGCTGGCCATCCTGGTGCTCGATCTCGACCGCTTCAAGCGCATCAACGACACCTTCGGGCACCTGTTCGGCGACCAGGTGCTGCGCAGGCTGGGGGCGCTGGTGACGGTCGAGAAGCGCGAGGGCGACACGTTCTGCCGCTACGGCGGCGAGGAGTTCGCGCTGATCATGCCCGAGACCGCGCTCGACGACGCGCGGCACGTGGCCGAGCGCATCCGGGCCGCGGTCGAGGCGGCCACGTTCGAGTACGAGGGCAAGGTCACCCCGGTGACGGTCTCGATCGGCGCGGCCGAGTGCGAGCCCGGGCTCGCGAGCCCCGAAGACCTGGTACGCGTGGCCGACGAGCGCCTGTATGCGGCGAAGGAGGGGGGGCGGAACCGGGTGGTGTGATTATTTCGGCTGCAGCTGGCCTTCTTCCTGGCGGGCGTCGAGCAGCCAGCGGTCCTCGATCTTCTTCATGGGCAGCGTGTACGTGCCGTCGTTCAACGTGTAGCGCAGGTTCGCGACCGTCTTGGCCGCGTCCTTGTAGACCACCTCGGCGATGCCCGCTTTCGACAGGGCCTCGGCCTTCTGCATGATGATCTCGGGCGCGTTGGTCTGGTACACGTCACGCTTTTGCAGGTTGAAGTAGAAGGCGAAGAAGGTCTTGGCGGTCATGGTCTCGATGTCCTTGACCGACACCATGCCCTCGCGCGCGATGCGCTCCTTGTCCTCGGCGGGCTTGGCCAACAGCTCTTTGCGGCCCGACTCGAAGATGTCGCGCCAGCTGGCGCCGAGGCACTCCCAGGTGAGGTCGGCGTCGCGGTTCAAGAGCGCCTTGCGGAGCTGTTCGAACGAGGCCTCGGGCGTACCGAAGGGGCCGGCGCCGCCGGCGTTGCTCTTGGCGCAGCCCGTGACGGCGAGCAGGGAGGCGAGCAGGACGGCGAGCACGATGCGCATGATCTCTCCTCGTTCTGGTTCGTGGACGTCGAGCGCGTGCAATTTCTCGCATCGGTCGCGGCGTGTCAACACGTTGATCGGGAGCACGTCAGCTGGTATCCTGCCGTTCGATGATCGTCATCTGCCCAAGTTGCCAGTACGGCTTCGAGACCACGCCGGCGTCCGACTACGCCTGCCCGCGCCCCGACTGCGGCCATCGCTGGCGACCCCGCTCGCAGACCATGGCCGACGCCTTCCTGGGCGACGGGCGCGAGGGCCACGCCGAGCTCTACGGCCTGGGGGGCGAGGTCGCGGGCCGCACGTTCCCGCTCGATCGCGTCAGCTCGGTGGTAGGGCGTGACGACAGCGCCGCCATCGCGCTCACGAACCTGTCGGTCTCGCGGGCACACTGCGAGATCCTGCGCGTCGGCAGCGAGTGGGCCATCAACGATCTGAACAGCCGCGCGGGCACGTTCGTGAACGGCGAGCCCGTGCGCGAGGCCCGGCCGCTGCGCATCGGCGATCGCGTGCTCATCGTGGGCAACCAGTTCGAGTTCCGCGTGCGCTACGGCAGCGACGGCCACTCGCCGCGCAAGGCACCTTCGCCCACGCGCGCTGGCGAGAGTGTCACCATCCTGCAGGGCGGGCAGCGCACCGCGCGGGTCGAGTTGCGCGGTGACAGCCTCACCGTGGGCCGCACCGCCGATCGCGACGTGGTCCTCCAGCACCCCATGGTCTCGGGGCGCCACGCCGTGCTCGAGCGCGAAGGGGAGGCCTGGTTCGTCACCGACACGCGCTCGGCGAATGGTACGCTGGTCAACGATCGCGCGGTGCTGCGCGCCAAGCTGGTACGCGGCGATCACGTGCAGTTCGGGCCCGTGGTGTTCCTGTTCGACGGCGCGGGGCTGGTCTTCCAGGAGCGCTCCGAGGCCGTCACGCTCCGCGCCGACGCCCTGTCGATCGAGGTGACGCCCGGCCATCGCATCCTCGACGAGGTCTCGCTCTCCATCGAGCCGGGGCTGCTGGTCGGGCTCATCGGGCCTTCCGGCGCCGGCAAGACCACGCTCCTGAACGCGCTGTCGGGCTTCCGCCCGGCGGGCGAGGGGCACGTCGTCTACAACGGCCTCGACCTCGGGGAGCACTACGAGAGCCTGAAGACGCGCATCGGCTACGTGCCGCAGGACGACATCATCCACCACGAGCTCACGCCGCGCCGGGCGCTCACCTACTCGGCGCTCCTGCGCCTGCCCCGCGACACCGGCCGCGACGAGATCGACCACCTGGTGACCGAGACGCTCGAGACCCTGGGGCTCGCCGAGCGCGCCGACCTGTCCATCCATCGGCTGTCGGGCGGCCAACGCAAGCGCTGCAGCCTGGGCGTCGAGTTGCTCACGCGCTGCAACGTGCTCTTCCTCGACGAGCCCACCTCGGGCCTCGACCCCGCCACCGAAGTGCGCATGATGACGCTGTTCCGGCGCCTGGCCGACCAGGGACGCACGCTCATCCTGACCACGCACGTCATGGAGAGCATCGACCTGCTCGATCGCGTGGCGGTGATGTACGGCGGGAAGCTCGTCTACTACGGGCCGCCGGAGCAGGCGTTGAAGCACTTCGGAGCCAAGCGCGCCACCGAGCTGTACGACCGTCTCGAAGAGGCCACCCCCGAGCACTGGCGCGAGCGCTTCGAGGCGTCGGAGTTGGTTCGACCGTCGGAGCCGCCCGACGTCGAGCGGTCCGGGGCGTCCCCCGACGTCGCGGGGACGAGGACCGACGAGAAGGGCAGCGGCGTCGCCGACGGGACCAAGGCCTGGCGCCAACTGAGCGTGCTCACACGGCGCTACGCGCGCATGATCGCGGCCGACAAGCGCACGCTGGCGCTCCTGCTCGGCCAGCCCATCATCATCTTCGCCTTCCTGGGGCTCACGTTCTCGAAGGCGTTCCAGGTGCTGTTCATGGGCGCGGTGTCGATGTTCTGGATCGGCTGCACCAACGCCGCGCGCGAGATCGTGCGCGAGCAGAGCATCTACCAGCGCGAGCGCGCCGTCACGCTGATGGTCCTGCCCTACGTGCTGTCGAAGGTGGGCGTGCTCATGGTCTTCTGCCTGGTGCAGGCGGGCATCGCGGTGGCGTTCATCAAGCTGGCGTCGGGCATCGACGGCAGTTGGTGGCGGTACCTGGCGGTGCTCTTCCCGGCGTCGCTGTCGGGCATGTCGCTCGGGCTGGTCATCTCGGCGCTGGTTCGGAGGCCCGAGCACTCCGACGCCATCGTGCCCATCGCGCTCATCCCGCAGATCATCTACGCGGGCGTGATCGAGCCCATCGCCGACATGAACCTGCCCTCGCGCCTCATCTCGTACGGTGCCTCGACGCGCTGGACCTACGAGAGCCTGCAGTCGGTGTTCCGCGAGTACGGCTACGACGTGCTGTGGCGCGACACCGTCATCGTGCTCGGGTTCGCCGTGCTGCTGGTCGCGGCCACCGGGATGCTCCTCAAGCTGCGCAAGCAGAACGTGTGAGGGTCTACTCGGGCACGATGATTCCGTAGTACCGCGCCGCCCAGTAGGGCATCAGCACGTCGGCGCCGTCCATCTCGACCCTGCCGTCCATGCCGCCGTCGACGCGGAACTGGTCGGTGTTCCAGCGGTCGTTGCGGCGCTCGTCGTAGGGGAGGATGGTGTCGTCGGAGCGCAGCATGCCCTCCTTGAACCAGGTGGGGGCCTTGACCAGGTCGTGGCGGTTCGAGTTCACGACGTTCCAGCGGATCATGTCGACGGGGGCCAGGCGCAGCCAGCGGGCGAAGCGCTCGATCTGCGGGCCCATGTCGCCGCCGAGCACGTGGTTCGACAGGTCCCACATCGCGCCCTGCTGCACGTCGAGGCGGTGGAAGAAGGCCGTCCAGCCCGTCCGCCACATCGCGAGCAGCTCGGGATCGGTCTCGTAGCGCAGCATGGCCCAGTAGCCCTGGGTGCCGAGCTCGTTGCCGTCGCCGTTGCCCCACATGATGGGGTAGCCCTCGATGTCGATGGCGTTCTCGCCGTAGTGGTGCACCTCGATCAGCTCGCGCTGGGCGTCGAGGAAGCGCTGCTGCCCGGTCAGGCCGTAGGCCAGCGTGACGATGCCCAGCATCTGGGCGCTGCGCCGCCCCCCGTCGCCCAGGAAGCCGCCCGGGTGCTGATTCACGTAGAAGGGGTCGAACTGGCCGTAGGTGGTGACCGCGTTGGTGATGGGGTCCCACAGTTGGTAGCCGTGGTCGACGATGCCGCCCGCGATGCCGGCCACGTGGTCGCGGATGGCGGCTCGCTGCTCGGGCGTGGCGCACAGGTCGTAGGCCGGGCCCATCATGTACATGTGGCTGGTCACCTCGTCGTTCGAGGTGTCACGCTTGACCCAGAAGTCGGGGTCGACGGGCGAGGTGTACCAGTGGCCGTCGTCGGGGTCGTCGCAGTCGTCGAGGACGCAGGTCGACTTGCGGATGAGGGAGCGCGCCAGGAACCAGTCGGTGCCGGTCAGCGTGCGCAACCGCAGCATACCGGTCAGCGCCTCGTCGAAGTTGGCGCGCGCGTCGGCGGCGCCCGTCACCTTCCAGCGGTAGCACTCGGCCAGCAGCCAGTAGGCCGTCCAGCCGCCGTCGTTGTCGCTGTCCCAGGGGACGTTGGTCGACAGGTCGCCCTTCACCAGCAGGTGGCTGTCGGCCACGGCGCCCTCGCGATCGTGGCGCTGGACGACGCGGTCGACGAAGGCCACGAGCTTCTGCTCGAGGGTGACGCGTTTGGCGGTGACTGTGGCGAGGCCGCCCGCCGTGGCGAACCAGAGCGGGCCGTCGGCGACGTCGGGAGCCGTGGCGACCCCGCGTACGTCGGCCGAGGGCACCCAGCGCTCGGCGTTGTACACACGCCACTCGGGGCCCATGCCGCGCTCCATCAGGCGCATGCCGCCCCCCGCCGTGGCCACCGCGAAGCCACCGTCGGAGGTACGGGCCGCCGCGCGCACCGCCGTGACCACGTCGCCACCGTACGGCACGCGATCGGGCGTGAAGAGCGGTACGTCGACGAAGCCGGCGCCCTGGTCGCTGAATGGCGCCTCGAGCACGCCCTGCAGGCCGCCGTCGCCGAGCACCACCAGGTCGAGCGCCTGCGGCAACGTCACGTGCGGCACCAGGGCGCGTACGGGGGCCACCTCGAGCGAGGGGCCGTCGAGCTTCCACATCAGCTGCGGCGTGTCCGCCAGCGTGAGCGTGTACGACGTCACGTAGGCGTCGCCGCCCACGTACAGGAAGCCCTGGTCCTCGGCGACCACGTTGGCAGCGGCTCCCTGCAGGACCCACGCCGCGGTGGGCTCGGGTGACGCGTTGGCGAGCAGCACGCCCTGGTCGGTGGCGACCCACAGCCCGTACGTCCCGCCCGCCACACCGCGGATCGTGACATCGTCTCGCGTCAAGGCCACGAGCGCCGCGCACACGCCCCCGTCGGTGCGCAGGACGTACAGCGTGTGCGGCCCCGCGACCCACACGGTGTCACTCGTGGCCGCGGCCGCGACGAGATCGGCGTCGTCGGTGGGGATGGTCAGCGTGAGCGTCGCGCCGGTCTGGTCGTGCAGGACCAGCGCCCGCGGCGTGACCTGGAAGACCGCGTCGGTGGAGCCGCACGCGTCGAGGGTCGCCGGACGGACCACCACGGCCACCAGCGCCCCGATGCCGGGCTCGACCTCGTTCGAGGTGTGGTTCCGCTCCTGCAGGTAGGGCCGGTCAACGTAGGGCGTCGCGACGGGCGTGGGCACGAAGGGTACGTCCAGGGGTGCGTCAGAGGTCGCGTCATCCACCTCCGCCAAGGCTTCGGCGGACAAGTCCTCTGCGTCCGCGTCGCGGGCGTCGGCCAGGTCGGCAGCGTCGGCGGGCGCGTCATGGTCTGCGTCAGAGGCGATCTCCGAGGCCGTTTCGAGCACGTCGGCGGGTGCGACGTCGTCGGAGCCATTCCCCCCCGAGCAGGCCAGGGCGAGCAGCAGGGCCAGGACGATCGGGGCGAGGCGCATGGGGGCTCCGTGGGAGGATGGCACCGCCGGCATTCTACGGGGAAGGGGAGCGCGCGTCACGGGGGAACGGGGGGACGGGACGGGCGCCGTTGGCTCACTCCGGCCTGCGCCGGCGCGTCGTGAAGAGCAGCGACAGGGCGATGAGGACGACGGGTGCCGTAGCGGGCGCCGGCGCGCACGGGATCGCACAGCCGCCCCTGCCGTCCCCCTGCCCGCCGACGTCGTCGCCCGCCGGGTCGGTGGCGGCCTCGGAGGTGTCGGCCGGGTCGCCGTCGGCGTGCACCAGCTCCCGTCCAGGGTCGGGCAGCACCTCGGCCGCTGCGACCTCGGCTCCGGTGTCGGGCTCCGGGAAGATCTCGGCCGCAAGCTCGACGCTCTCGGCCGACGGCTCGTGGCCGGGCTCGGGGGGGGCCTCGGCTGCAGGCTCGGAGACCTCGGGGGCGGCTTCGGCCTCGACGGCCTCGGGTCCAGGCTCGCTGGCGTCGGGCGGGGGCTCGCCGCCCGTGCAGGCGTGGGTTTCGGGGTCGCACGTCTGGCCGGGCTCGGGGCATTCGAGGTCGGACTGGCAGCAGGGCACGGCCGCGGGCGCGAAGCGACACTCGAAGTGATCGACGTCGTCGCCGGCCACCCACTCGCAGCTTTCGATCGAGCAGGGGTTCGCGTCGAGGCAGCAGGCTTCGGGGTGGGCCGGGTCGCAGACGTAGCCTTGAACCGCCTCGTTCCAGACCGTGGGGTGGCAGTCGACGATGGCCACCTTGACCACCACGTCGGTGCACGCAGGCTGGAGCCCGGCCTGGCCGGGTTCCAGGTCGAGCGGGCTCCAGAGGCCGGCGTTCAGGGTGGCCAGGCAGGCCCACAGCGTGTGCTGGCCCACCGACACGGGCGAGACGAAGGCGACCCCGGCCGCCTGCGCGACCACCAGGGGCAGCTGATCGGGGCGCCAGGCGTCCAGCCCGAAGAGCACGCCCTTGTTGGCTGCCGGGTAGGCCCACCCGGTCACCTGGAACTGGACGCCCAGGCCGACGTTCGGGAAGCCCGGCGCGTCGACCGCCACCGTCGTGGTCGAACCGTCGGCCGGGGTCGTGAGGGAGATCGCGGGGACGTCGGCCGCCCGCGCGGGCAGGCCCAGCAGCAGGCAGAGGAGGAGCGTCAGGTGGCGCATGGTCGTCCCCGCGATGTCAGGTTGCCGCGAACGGATGCCCTAAAACCTAACGGCAATCTCCCGACGCGCAAGCGGGGAATACTCCCTGTCAGTACAGGAAGGCGTCGTCGCCGTCGGACACGGTGACGAAAAGGAGGGTGTCGCCCCGAAGATCGGCGGGCAGCGCGTTCCAGGCTTCGCGCAGCACCACTGCGTGGGCGTCGCTGAAGGCCAGCACGGAGAGCGCCTGGCGCACCCATGCATCGTTGGGGGCCACGTTGGCGGTGCTGGCCTGGATGCCCTCGAGCTTCTTGGTGAGCAGGTCGCTGGCGGTGTCCTGCGGGTACGCTGCGTCATAGGGCCACGACATCGCGCGCGTAACGCTCACCCCCAGCTTGAGCCCATCGACCCGCACCAGGAGGTCGGTGATCTTGCCCTGCTCGTCGAGGTAGTCGACTTCCAACTCGGTCTTCAGGAGGTCGGCCAGCTCGCAGCGCGCCAGCACCTCGAAGGCGAAGGCCTCTGAGGGCTTGGAGCTGCCGCCCGCGTTGGGATCGTCCATGATCTTCTGACCGCCGGTCGTGAGCAGGTCGTGGTCGATGTCGTCGTAGCCGTCGCCCGCGAAGTCGAGGTGGGTCACGAAGAAGCGGGGCTCGGACGAGGCCCAGACCGCGTCGTCGAGCACGCCACACTCGCCCGACAGGCTGCCGAAGCCGGCCAACGGGACGCTCGGAACGTCGGGGGCGTCGGCGTCGGGGGCCACAGCCTCGGTCGTGTCGGGGGCGGCCAGATCGGCGATGACGTCGGGGCCCGCTTCTTCCGGTGGCAGATCGGCGGGCGGCAGGTCCGCGGGCGGAAGGTCTGCAGGCGGCGTGTCGGTTGGCCCCGTGTCGGACAGGGATTGGTCCGGCGCTGCGTCGGTCGTGTCGCCGGCGGAGGACCCGCCGGAGCAGGCCAGAGCGAGCACCAGCAGGGCGACGGCGAGGACCGGGCGCATGGTGGGCTCCGAAACGGGTTCTTCGGGAGGATACTCGCCGCGGGCGAGGGCGGCAATCAGTACGGCTTGGTGCTATGGATGGAGCGCCAGGTCGTGGCGGCGGACGGGTCGGTCGTGTCGCCGGCGTTGCCGAGCAGGGTCACGGTTTCGCCGCCGTCGCGCGAGAACTCGAAGCGGTAGCGGTAGTCGCCGGCGGGGCAGCGTCCGAGGGTGCTCTCGACGTTCCAGCGGAACAGGTGGTCGGCGCCGTAGGGGCCCGTGTGGATCGCGGCGAGCTCGAGCGGTTGGCGAGTAGGCGTGCCGCCGGGCGTGCACTCGTGCAGGTCGCTCAGGACCCAGCCCTGGAGCGCGTCGGCGGGCGGCGTGGCCTGATCCGTAACGCCCTGCACGTACACGCGCGCCTGGACACCGAGGCCCATGTTCGTGAGCTCCGACCAGGCGAACGGCTCGGGCAGCACGCGCGGCTCACCGGCGCGGGCGTTGTACAACTCCCAGCCGCCGGCCCAGTCGATGGCCGACGCGGGCGCGGTGATGGGGAGCACGTAGTTGGCGCCGAAGTCGGAGTCGTACATCCAGTTGCTCGGGGCGCCCGCAGAGAAGCCGGGCACGCAGTGGAACCACAGCTCGACGCGGGTCGCCGAGGCGGGGAGGTCGAGGACCGGCGCGAAGGTGTCGGCCTTGACGCACGGGGTGGGCTGGCCCTGGCAGGCGTACCCGTAGGACTCGGTGTAGGTCTGCACCGTGGCGCTGTGGACGACGCCGTCGTCGAAGCGCCAATCCGCGACCACCGTGGTGGCCGACACGGGGCCCTGGCTGCCCATGCAGCCCTGCGTGGCGCGCAGGCGCAGCGGGTCGTACGAGACGCGCAGTTGGCCTCCGGCGACCAGGGGGCCGTCGTTCAGCGACTCGGTGAAGTCGGGGTAGGACAAGACGTACTCGGGCACGGCGGGGGGAAGCTCGGGCTGGCAGGAGTCGTCGGGCTGCACGGACCAACCGTTGGAGAGGCGCAGCTCGTAGTTGGCCAGCGGGTGCGCCACGCGGTTGTGGTCGAAGACGCGCGTGCCGTCCCCGAGCACCAGGTACGGGATGAGGTCGATCTCGGTGCGGTTCAGGCTGGTGAAGCTCATCCCCGCGCCGGGCGTGTAGTGATCGATGGTGAACTGGAAGCGGCGGAAGCCGTCGGCGGAGGCTTCGACCTCGGTCGCGGGGATGGAGTACCACGCGCCCTGGGTCGTGAGCGTGCGGAAGAGCACCTCGACCTTCGCGACGTCATCGAAGCGCGCGGCGTCGACGTCGACGACACCCGTCCACACGTAGACGCAAGGGCCGTTGGGGGTGCCGCCGGCCTCGCACGACGTGGTGTAACCACCCTGGTAGGGGATGCGGCCCACCGAGCGCAGCACGATGCGGCAGTCGCCGTCGGGCAGGTCGGTGTACGAGGCCGCGCCGTCGACGTACACGGGCTCGAGGGCCGACGAGAGGGTGCCCGTGGTGTCAGAGGCGGGCGAAGACGCCTCACAGGACAGCGCGAGTGACGTGAACAGCAGCGCGACAACAGCGAGACGCATGAGGACCTCCCACGAGACCGCGGGAAGTATCTCTGAGGTGAGTTACGGGTCAAGCGAAAAAGCGTTGGGCGAGATCGTAAGACCGTCCCCCAAGATCATCAAGATCGTAAGACCGACCCCTCTAGTATCGGTAGCAGTAGACGTCGTAGTCGACCACGATCTCGTCGCCGTGCTCCGGCATGCAGGGCCCGTCGGGATCGAAGACCAGGCGGTTGGTGCCCGTATCGAGCGTCCAGCCCGCGTCGCAGAGCTTGCCGGCCACCTGGACCGTGAGGGTAGCCGGGTCGGGCGTACGCACCAACGGGAACTCCTTCACGAGCCCGAAGATGGCGTTGCCGAGGGCTTCGAGCTTGGCCGCCCAGTCCTTGTCGCAGATGTCGGTGACCACGCCGCCGGTGGCGTTCGCGAGGTCGATGTAGCGCTGACCGGCCTGCGAGGCGCACGTGGAGCCCGGGACCGTCGTGGCGGGCAGTCCGACCACCGCGTGGGCCTGCACGAGGTGCGTGTGGTCGGCGCCCTTCAAGGCCGTGAGGCGATCGGTATAGTAGGCGGCGTCGTTGGGCGACTGGTCGTCCTCGTCGGTGACGAAGACCAGGTGAAGCACGGCCTCGGGGCGCAGGAAGCCGCGGTTCGGGCCTCCGCAGCCGCCGTCGACGCAGGTGAGCGGGGCGGTGCAGGCGGCGTCGGTCTGGCAGGGGAGGCCCTCGTCGGCGGCCAGCGGCCAGGTGAGCGCGGTCTCGGCGGCCCACAGGCCCTGCTCGACGCCCGCGCCGTTGGCGCCCACCTTCACGTGATCGGCGAAGAGCTGCCAGTCGTCGTGGGTCAGGTACGGAGGATCGCCGACCAGGTGGCCCTGGCCGCCCCAGGGCGTCATGTCGGTGGTGACCAGCCCCAGGTGGAAGTCGCTGGCCCAGGCGGTGGCGATGGCGACCAGGCTGCCGAAGTTGGCGGCCAGGTTCTGCTGGTTGTCGATCATCGACCCGGAGTTGTCGACCACGAACAGGATGTCGACCGCGCGGTCGCCGGTCTGCGAGAACGTCTCGCGCACGTGGGACTCGAGCGAGCCGTTGCCGTCCAGCGACACCAGGTAGGCGGGATCGCCGGGCTCGTCGGTGCGCACCCGCAGCGCGCAGCCGTCGGGGCCGAGGTCCTCGGGTGCGTAGGTGAGCAGCTTCAGGTTCATCTGGTTCTGCTGGGTGAGCACGGCCGGCAGGTAGGGCTCGTTGACCAGGCGGAACTCGGCATCGCAGCCCACGAGGTCGAGGGCCGTGACGCGCAGGGGCGTGGCGCACGTGTTGTGAGCGTGCACCGGCCGGAGGGGGGACGAGCAGCCGACGCGCACGTCGCCGAACGAGACGCGATCGGGGGTGACGACCAGGCAGGCCGGGCCCGTGCTGCCGGCCAGGTTGGGGGCGGCAGGTGGGGATGGCACGATCCGCGGCGAGCCCGGCGGGTCGACGCTCGCCACCGTCAGGGCGGTCAACGCCGAGAAGGCGACCCACGAGCCGTCGTCGAGGCCGTTGGTGGGGGGCTCGAAGCCGACGGTGAAGGGCAGCACCTGGCCGGCGGCCACTTCGCGGCCGGGCAGGGTCGCGACGTCATCGACGGTGAAGGGCAGGGAGGCGTCCGGGAGGGCGTCGCACACGCCCGTCGCGCCGGGCTCGCAGGCCGAGAGCTCGATGGCCTCGACGAGGCAGGTGCCCGAGCCGCGGTTCACGAGCGCCATCAGGCGCGTGGCCGCGCTCCCCGGGGGGACCACGCCGAAGTCGACCAGGTCCGGCTCCAGCACCGGCAGGCAGTCGCGGCCCGCGGCGCGCTCGGCCGTCAGCGGTACGACGGCCGGGGGTTCGTCGTCGAGGTCCCAGACCAGCGTGATGGAGCCTTCGACCACGTCGCCGTCGGGCCCGCCCTGGTTCGTGAAGGTGACGGGCAGCACGATCGCGTCGCCGGCCGCCAGCACCGCGGACGCGGGGGGCGAGTCGAGGGGGCCGAAGCCAGGCAACGGGCCGAGGGCGTACTCTCCGGTGGGCGTCGTGAGGGTCGCCGAGAGCACGGTCACGTCGTCGCGCGGGCGGGAGTTGTTCAGGAGCAGCAGCTCGCGCGTTCGGACGTCGCCGGGCGCCACGCGGCCGAAGTCGAGGGGCGCGGGGCTCGCGAGCACGCGCGGCAGGCGTACGTCGCCGCGCACGGGCACCTGCACGAAGGGCGAGTCGGGGTCGTCGCTCGCGATGCGCACGCGGGCCAGGGCCTCGGCGGTGGCCTCGAACGACGCCTGGGGGCTGAATCGCACGAGGACGACGAGCTGCTGGCCGGGCGCGATCTCCGTGCCCACGGTCGGGGCGTCGACGAGGGTGATCCAGGGCGTCTGTGCTTCGACGACCGAGACGTCGCCGAGCGTCAGCGGGACGTCGCCGACGTTCTCGAGCGTGAGCGCGGCCTCGGCGGAGGAGCGCAGGAAGATCGTGCCGAAGTCGAGCGTGGCGGGGGTCACCTTCAGGTTCGGGGCCAGCTCTCGGCCGCGCACGTCGACGCTGGCCTCGAGGGTGGTCTCGGTCGATACGACCTGCAGGAGCCCCACGTCGACCGCGTCGCCGCCCGTCGGGCGGTAGCGTACGCGCGCGTCGAGCCACTGTCCCGGCGCCACGTCGGCGGGCAGGCCCAGCTCGGCGGCGTCGGTGGTCAGCGCGAAGTCGGGGCTCGAGTTGCGAAACAGCGCCACGCTGGCCACGTGGACCACGCGTGTTCCCTGGTTCAGGAAGCGTACGCCGAGCTCGGGCTCCTGCCCGGCCACGACGTCGCCGAAGTCGAGCTCGAAGGGCAGGGCCACCAGCGCCTGGTTGGGCGCGCCCGAGCGCACCTCGATGACGAGCGGGCTCTCGACCACGGGGCTGTCGTGCAGGATGGCCACGTGTACCACGTCGGGCTCGTCGTCGACGGGCTCGAACACCACCGTGAAGGAGGTCTCGCCGCCGGGGGCGAGCAGCTTGTTCTCGGGGGACTCGACCGTGAACTCGGGGGTGTCTTCGATCACGCGGATGGCGCCGAGGTGCAGGGTCCCGTCGGAGCCGCTGTGGCGGAGGGCCACCGTACGCGCCGCGCTCTCGCCCATGGGCGTGGCGGGGAAGAGCAGCACCGTGGGCTCGGCCTCGACGACCACGCCCGCCAGCGTGCCGATCTTGTCGCCTCGGCCGCTGGAGCAGGCCCAGGCCGCAAGGAGCAGCGGCAGGAGGAGGGTGGCGCGACGGGACCCCATACCCATTCCAACCCCGAACGTCACGCGACTATTCTAGGGCGCTCGGGCGGGGGTGCAACGCCTGGACCGTCGTTTCTTCGTGATCGAACGTGAAGCCGTCGGGTCAGGGCGACGTCGGCGTCAGCAGCCGCTCGACGGTCAGCGTCCCCTCCAGCTCGGGCTGCACCACGAGCAGGGCGTCGAGCCGACCCTGAGCCTCGGCGGTACGCCCTTCGGCGGCGAGCGTGCGCGCGCCCGCGTACAGCAGGTGCGTCAGCACGCGCCGCGTGGTGCGATCGGCGACCAGCCAGGGCCTCAGGGCTTCCAGCAACGGCCCGGCGTTCGCCACGACAGGGGCCGGGCAGCGCTCGCAGGCGATGGCCCGGAAGTGCCAGCCCATCGGCACCTGCTCGCGCGCGTCGAGCAGCGGATCGGGCGCGGGCTCGAAGGCCACCGGGGTGTCGCGGAGCACGGCGCGCCCGGGTGCCGAGACGCGCCAGTCGTCCGCGAGGTCGGCGAAGAGGGGCGCGAGCGAGGGCGCGCGGCGGGACAAATCGGCCACCGTGGCGGCGCCGCCCCTGAGCTTGGCGTCGAGGGATTGCTGCGCCACCAGCAGATCGGGGCGCATCCCCTCGGCCACCAGCTTCTCCTCGGCCAGGAAGTGCACGGGGTAGTACCAGGTGAGCCACGCGGCCCCCGGCGGGACGTCGGCCGCCAGGGCGGCGTAGACGCGATCGGGGGCGTCGAACGCCTCGAGGTCGCGATCGGGTGCCCGAGCGAGCGTGAGACCCGTCAGCCCCGCCAGCGCGACCGGAGCCACAAGGCCGCCCCTGAGCCGTAGCCGCTCCGCGAGGGTCGCCAGCCCCAGCGTGGCCAGCAGGAGCACTCCCGCCAGCCCCGGCAGCAGGTACCCGTGGTCGTCGGGGTTCAGCGCGTCGACCTCCATGATCCCCTTGGCCGCCCAGGCCACCAGGGCCAGCAGCGCGACGGAGACCGCCAGGCTGCGCGAGCGACGGCTCAGCACGACCAGGCCGACGATCGCCAGCGCCAGCCCGAGCCAGGTCGCGTCGTGGGCCAGCATGGTCGTCAGGCGCACCAGGTTGGTCGGCACGTCGATGGCCTCGGCGCTGCCCGCCTGTTGCCCCACCGAGGCCTGGAACACGGTCGCGGCGATGGTGTCGACGACCGCCCCCAGGTCGCCCGGACGAGCCCAGTTGACGACCAACGGCAGGCGACCGCGCAAGGGCAGGTACGCGTAGGCCAGCAACCCGGTGAGCGCCGCGAGCCCGCCTCCAACCCACGCCATGGGCCTGCCGCGCGCCAGGATCGGGACCGCCAGCGCCGGCAGGCAGAGCACGACCAGGTAGTGGTGGTGCGCGAGGCCGAGGCCGACGACCAGCCCGGTCAGCCACGTGCAGCGCGCGTCGTCGCGGAGCGCCAGGGAGAGGGCCTGCAGGATCAGGAAGAGGTTCAGCGTGTAGACCTCGGCCCGCTGCGCCTGCAGCCACAACGAGGGGGCCACCCCGAGGGCCAGCGCGCCCGTCAGCGCCAGCAGGTCGCGCCGACGCCCGGGCTCGAGCCGCGAGGCGAGCAGGCGTCGCGCGAGCCCAAGGAAGACGACCGCCGACAACCCCGCGAACACCGCCGACAGCACGCTCATCCGGAACGGCAGCGGACCGACCGGCACGACCAGTTGGAAGGCGCGCGCCAGGACGGCGTACAGCGGGTGACCCGGCGGGTGGACCACCCCGAGCTCGGTGGCGCCCGCGACGAGCTCGGGCGAGTCGAGCCAATGCGTGCCCTGGGGCAGCGTGACCAGGGCGAGCAGGAACGGAATCAGGAAGGCCAGGGCTTGCATGGCGGGGACGATACCACGTATCGTACCACCATCCAACGCGCCGAGGTCGCCGAATGAGCTTCCGTTGGCACCTGCCCTGGGCGGTCCTCGGGGTCGCCGTCGCCCTGTGTGCCCTCCCGTCACGCGCCCGTGCCGACATCTGGGAGGACCTCTGGCCGCTGGCCGAGGACTCCTACCGCGCCGGCCAATGGGCCGACTGCCTCGACAACGTCCAGATTTGCTACGACAACGCGCCCAAGGCCAAGCGCGGCCAGGCGGCGGTGCTCGGGGCGCGCTGCGCGGCGGCCAAGGGCGACGGCGGCGCGTACGACGTGTGGGCGAAGCGAGCGGGCGGTGCGCTGAAGGCGGCGGATCGGCAGGCGCTAGAGGCCAGGCTCGGACGCACGCCGATCGAGAAGCCCGCCGTCCGCGACGTCGCGAAGCCAACCGCGGCCAAGGCCGTGAAACCCGCGCCGGCCGTGGAGCCCACCGACTTCCCCGCCGACGAGCCCCCCGACGACGGCGCTGCCGTACCGCCCGATCCCGAGGCGGCGGCGCACCCCGGCATGGCCAAGGTCTCGGCCGGCGAGTTCTGGATGGGGTGCAACGATCGCCAGGACCCCGACTGCCGCGACGACGAGAAGCCCGGACGCCGTGTGACCACGGCCGCGTTCTGGCTGGACGTACACGAGGTGACGGTCTCGGAGTACGCCGCGTGCGTCACCGCCGGGCGCTGCTCGGCGCCGAACGCGGGGAAGACGTGCAACTTCGGGCAGGCGGGGCGCGGTGACCACCCCGTGAACTGCGTCGATCGCGACCAGGCCACGGCCTTTTGCCAGTTCGCGGGCAAGCGCCTGCCCACCGAGGCCGAGTGGGAGAAGGCCGCACGTGGCATCGACGCCCGGCGCTTCCCGTGGGGCAACCAGCCGGTGTCGTGCGTGCTGGCCACCTGGGGCGACGGCCCGAACCCCGACGGTTGCGGCGCCAACGGTACGCGTCCCGTGTGCTCGGCGAAGAGCGGCAACAGCCCGTACGACCTGTGCGATCTCGCGGGCAACGTGATGGAGTGGGTCAGCGACGCCTACACGACCTACGACGCCGCGACCAACACCTGGAAGGCCGATCCCGGCGGCCTGGGCGTCATGCGTGGGGGCTCGTGGTTCGCGACCGCGGCGGCCTCCCTGCGTGTGTCAGCCCGCCTCAAGTACGCGCCGACCCGGGGCAACGGCGCCCTCGGGTTCCGCTGCGCCACGTCCGGAGACGCGCCGTAATCGTCGACCGGACGGTCGGTTGCGGAGCAATGCCCTCACCGCGAGAGCGCCCGCCCTTGCGTTTTCGTTTCGCCTGTAGGTAGACTCGCCCCCCGACAACGATGGAGGTCCCAGATGACCCACACGAAGATCAGCCGCGTCGAAGCGTACGAAATCCTCGACTCGCGCGGAAACCCCACGGTACGCGTGGCCGTCACCCTCGAGGGAGGAAACCGAGGCGTCGCGTCGGTGCCGTCGGGCGCGTCGACGGGCGAGAACGAGGCCGTCGAGCTTCGCGACGGCGACAAGAAGCGCTACCTGGGCAAGGGCGTGCTGCAGGCGGTCGCGAACGTCAACGACATCATCGCCAAGGCCGTGATCGGCCTCTGCGCGGCCGACCAGCCCGCGCTCGATCGCGTCATGATCGACCTGGACGGCACGCCGACCAAGGCGCGCCTGGGCGCCAACGCCATCCTGGGCGTGTCGATGGCCGCCGCGCGCGCCTCGGCGTGCGCCTCCGGACTGCCGCTGTACCGCTACCTGGGCGGCCCCGGCGCGCGTCGTCTGCCGGCCCCGATGATGAACATCCTGAACGGCGGCATGCACGCCGAGAACAGCGTCGACTTCCAGGAGTTCATGGTCATGCCCGTGGGCGCGCCCACGTTCGCCGAGGCGCTTCGCTACGGCGCCGAGATCTTCCACAACCTCAAGAAGGTGCTGAAGGACAAGGGCTACGCCGTCGGCGTCGGCGACGAGGGCGGCTTCGCGCCGGATCTGAAGTCGAACGAGGAGGCCTGCGACGTCATCCTGACCGCGCTCGAGAAGGCCAACTACAAGCCGAACAAGGACGTCGTGCTGGCGCTCGATCCCGCGGCGTCGTCGCTGTTCAAGGGTGGCACGTACGACCTGTTCAAGTCGAAGAGCGGCCAGAAGAGCACCGACGAGATGATCGCGCTGTGGAAGGCGTGGGTCGACAAGTACCCGATCGCCAGCATCGAGGACGGCCTCGACGAGAACGACTGGGACGGCTGGAAGAAGCTCGTGGCGCTGCTCGGCGACCGCATCCAGTTGGTCGGCGACGACCTGCTCGTCACGAACCCGAAGTTCGTGGCGCGCGGCATCCGCGAGAAGGCCGCCAACTCGGTGCTCGTGAAGGTGAACCAGATCGGAACCATCACCGAGACCATCGAGACCATCGACCTGTGCAAGAAGGCGGGTTGGGGCTACGTCATCAGCCACCGCTCTGGCGAGACCGAGGACACGTTCATCGCCGACCTGGCGGTGGCCATGGGTGGCGGCCAGATCAAGACGGGCTCGGCGTCGCGCTCCGATCGCATCGCCAAGTACAACCGCCTGATCGAGATTGAGCGCGAGCTCGGAAAGGCCGCGATCTACGCGAACCCCTTCGCGAAGTAGCCTTTCTTTCGACTAGAGGCCTACTCTCTCTCGGGCTCCGGCCCCACTCCCAGCAGGCGCTTCAGCAACCCGGTCTTGCGCCGGGCCGCCTTTGCGGGCTTCGGCTCGGCGGTCGGTGCCGTGTCGGCGGCGGGCGCGGACTGCGGCGCGGGGGCCGGGGTGGCGGCGTGCGCCTCGGCCGGGAGCGCCGGCGGAGCGTCGGTGGCGGGAGGCTTCGGCGTGCTCCGATCCCCGCCCGCCGAGCGCGCGCGCCGCGGCTTGGGCGCGAAGCGCGCGCGAACCATCGCGGCGCGCCCGTCGAAGGGGGGCTCGTAGGAGGGCTCGGCGGTCGTGGACCCCACCTCGAGGGTCGGCCGAGGCGCGGGCTCCAGCGCGGCGACCGTGGACGGCTCGCCCGTGGCGACCGACGGCTGCTGGGCGTCGGGTCCTCCCTTACCGCGGTGCCGCTTGCGCCGCCGACGCGAACGCTGCTTGCGATCGCCGGAAGGGTCGCCGGCGCCCGGTTCGTCGTCGGCGGCGACGTCGTCGTCGAGGACGCGTTCGGGGGCTGGCTCGGACGAGGGCGCCGGCGGCGGGACCAGCGCTGCCTCGACCGGGGCGGGGGCGTCCCCGTCACCCTCGCGGTGCTTCGAACGGTTCCGCCCCCCACGTCGCGAACGACGGCTGCGCTTCCGGCGGCCTTCCTCGGGCCCCTCGGCGAGCGGCCTCGCGAGGCTTTCGTCGACCGCTTCGTCGGGTTCTCCGGTGGTCTCTTCGTCGGATCCTTCGGCGGGCCCCTCCGGGGGCGCTTCGACGAGCGCCGCAGGGGCCGCTGCGGGCTCCGGCACCGGCTCCGGTTCCGCCTCCGGCTCCGGTTCCGGCTCAGGGCGCTGGCGCCCCTGGCGCAGGTCTTCGACGTCGGAGGCGCTGTACATCGTGAGCACCGAGAACTCCTCCTCGGGCTCGGGGTCGGGCGTGGACGCGACCACGGGCAGGTCGGCGATGCGGGCGTTTCCGGCCTGGGCGTCGGGGTGCACGCGGACGTCGATCACCTTGCCGCTGGCGGTCTCGAGGTCGAGCAGGTCGCGCCGTCGGGCGTTCAGCAGGTGGCGCGCCTCGTCGGGGGAGGCCTCGACCAGCACGCCGCCGTTGCCTGGGCGACCGAGCGCGACGCTGATGCGCACCAGCAGGTCGTCGGCCGCACGCGAGGGCGCCTTGATGAAGCCGGCGCCGTCGCAGCGCGGGCACACCTCGTGGGCCACCTTGCGCAGCTCGGGGCGCAGGCGCTGGCGCGAGAGCTCGAACAGGCCGAACTCGGAGATGCGGCCCAGGTGGATGCGGGCCTTGTCGGCGGCGAAGGCGCGCTTCATCTCGGCCTCGACCTCCTTGCGCTGCGCGTCGGACTCCATGTCGATGAAGTCGATCACGATCAGCCCGCCGATGTCGCGCAGGATGACCTGTCGGGCCGCCTCGGAGGCCGCCTCGAGGTTGGTCTTGAAGAGCGTGGCGTCGGCGTCCCGGCCCTTGGTGCGGGCCGAGTTGACGTCGATGGCCGTGAGGGCCTCGGTGGGGTCGATGACGAGCTGCCCGCCGCTCGGGAGGCGCACGCGGCGCTGCGACAGCTGCTCGACCTGGGCCTCGACGCCCAGGCGCCGGAACAGCCCGGGCTGGTCGTCCTGCACCACGGCCTTGCCCTTGCGCGGCGCGAAGACCTTCACGAACGTCTGAAGCTCGCGGAACGTGCGCGCGTCGTTGACGACGATCTCCTTGACCTCGGTGTTGAACAGTTCGCGCACGAAGCGCACGGGGAGGCTGCCCTCGCGGTACAGCAGGCGGGCGTCGCGGCCGGACGCGTAGGCGGCCTCGATGTCGGCCCACAGGCGCAGCAGGTAGCCGAGGTCCTTCTCGAGCTCGGCGCGCGTCTTGTCGGCGCCTGCCGTGCGGACGATCACGCCCAGGCCCTTGGGCAGTTCGACCTTGTCGAGGATGCGGCGCAGGCGCTCGCGCTCCTTGTCGGACAGCTTGCGCGAGATGCCCGACTTCTCGTTCTCGGGCACGAGCACCAGGTAGCGTCCGGGCAGGCTCACGTAGCCCGTGACGGTGGCGCCTTTGCCGCCGATGGCCTCGCGCGCGACCTGCACCATGATGGTCTGGCCGGGCTTCAGCACGTCGTGCAGTTGGCGGTGCTTGCCGTCGTGGACCCCGGGGCACTCGCGCGCGTTCAGGAACGCGTCCTTGCCGATGCCGAGGTCGAGGAACGCGGCCTCGAGCGAGCGGTTCACGTTGCGTACCACCGCGCGGTAGATGCTGCCCACGACCTCGGCGCGCCACGCGGGCTGCACCTGGTACTGGGCCAGTCGATCACCGTCGAGCAGGGCGGCGCGCGTCTCGCCGGCGCCGCTTTCGATCAGGATTCGCTTTGTCATGAGAGGGGGTTGTTCTCCAGGTTGGGGATCGTTCGGATCAGCTTTTCGTTTCGTGCCACCAGGGGATCTCCGTTCATGGGACCACCGGGACGCACGTCATCGCCAGGCACGCGAGGGGCGCCGCACAGTCGGCGCTGGACAGGCACTCGACGCACTGACCGGCAGGGCTGCAGTGCTTACCAAGGGTGCAAAGGCCGCACGAGCCGCCGCAGCCGTTGTCTCCGCAGGCCGTCGCGCCGCAGGCCGGTGTACAGTCGGGGACGCACTTGCCGCCCAGCTTGCACACGAGGCCCGCCTGGCAGGTGCCACAGGACTCGCCGCAGCCGTCGTCGCCGCACAGCTTGCCCTCGCAGTTGGGCTGGCACCCGCAGAGGGTGCCCCCGAAGACCTCGGTGCATTGGCTGTTGGCGTGGGCGTAGCAGCCGCCGCACTGCACGCCGCAGCCACCGCCGTCGAGGCCGCACGGGCGGCCGTCGCAGCCGATCCACGCGCAGGCCCCCTGCTGGCACTCGTGGCCGCAGTCGCAGGTGCCGCACGTGCCGCCGCAGCCGTCGGGCCCGCAGACACGCGTGCCGCAGTCGGGCGCACAGTTGTCGGGGTAGTGGATCTCGAAGGGCTCGGGACCGGCCTCCGCCGCACCTTCGGCGGGCAGGTCGGGCAACTCGGCGTCGGACAGGGGCTCGGCGTCGACGACCTCGGGGACGGGCTCGGAGACCGGTTCGGGCTGCGGTTCGGGGGCGGGCTCGGCGGGTTCGGGCACGTCGGGCGCGGCGTCGTCGGGCGTTGGCGTCACGTCGGGCTCGTGGCAGGCGCAGGGGGTCCAGATGCGGGCGTCGGTGCAGACGCGCTTCGCGGTGCTCCCGTCGGCGCAGGCGCACACCTCGATGGCGCCGGCCTGGCAGCCGGACGAACCGCTGCTGCCCCCGCACGAGGTGCCGGCCAGGATCGGGAGCAGGATCAGGAGGGCCAGGGAGGTTCGCGTCATCGAGCGGCGTGGGTCCTTTTCATCGCCTCTAGCTTACGGGGGTTGGCGCGGCCGTCAAGCCAGCCCCAGAACCCGTCGGGACATGGCGGTCGTCGTGCGCTCGACGGTCTCCTCGTCGACGCCCTTCAACTCGGCCAGGGCGGCGCGGATCTCGGGCAGGTGACACGGCTCCACGGCTCCCTTCGGCACGAGCCGCGTGCCGATCCACGGGGCGTCGGTTTCGAGCACCAGGTACTCCAGCGGCACCGACGCGATCGCCGCCCGCGCGCGCTTGGACCACGGCCGCGAGACCACGCCACCGACGCCCAGCACCCAGCCGCGCCTCACGAGCTCGTGCGCCGTCTCGGCCGAGCCTCCGAACGAGTGCAGCACGCCGGGGTCGTGGCGCCGGGCTCCTCCCAGCACGTCGAGCAGCTGGTCGGTGGCGCCGCGGCTGTGGATCAGCACCGGCAGGTCGAGGTCGCGCGCGAGCTCCACCTGGACCCGCAGGGCCTCGCGCTGCGCGACGAGGTTCGGCTCGACGAGCGCGCCGTCGAGGCCGATCTCGCCCAGGGCGACCACGCGGGGCGCCGCCGCGAGCTCCCGCAGCCGCTCCAGGTCGACGGCCAGGCCCGCGGCCACGCGCCAGGGGTGGAGACCGACCGCGGCCCACACGTCGGCGTGGGCTCCTGCGAGGGCGAGCGCCGCGCGAGAGCTGTCTTCGTCGACCCCGGGGACCACGAACGCCTCGACCCCGGCGGCCCGTGCGCGCGCGAGGACCGCGGGGACGTCGTGGCAGAGCGGCTCGTCCTGCAGGTGACAGTGCGTGTCGATCATCGTTCATTGCCCCAGGTAGACGTACCAGGTGCCGACGCCGCCCTGCGTGAGCCCCCGCGCGTACCCGGCCACGACGCGGAAGGGCATGCCGTAGAAGAGGATGGCCCCGAGCACGGCCTCGGCGCCGACGCCCACCAGGGGGGAGCCCTCGAACGGGACGACGTCGAACGCGTCGCCCGCGTCGCAGAAAGCGGCCGCCGAGAGGGTGGTCAGGGCCACGGGGTGCACGCCCCAGCCCCGATCGATGCGCCACGCCGGCACCTCGAGGCGCGACGACAGGCGCTGGTAGTGCCGCCCGCGGCGCGCGCCGGCGGGGTAACCCTTCAGGCCGCCGTCGCCCAGGTACTCCTGGTTCACGAGCTGCTGCAGCACCGAGGGGTAGACCGGGCCGCCCAGGCTGAACGAGCTGGCGTCGCCGCGCCAGGGCAGCGACACGCCCCCGCGCCAGGCCAGGTCGAGCACGGTGTGACGCGGCCAGGGCAGGCCGATGGGTACGTCGACCTCGGCGCGCACGAGGCCCAGGCGATCCTGCCCGCCGAGCCACGGGTCGCGCCACGTGACCGAGGCCTGGGCCAGGAAACCCTCCTCGGGGGCGAGGCCGTAGGCGAAGCCGTGGCGCGAGTCGTACGCCGCCGCCGCCCGCACCTCGGCCGCGCGTTGGTCGCCGGGCCACCAGGGCTCGGTCGCGTCGGGTTGGAAGTCGATGTCGGCCGGATCGTACTGCCGGCGGTAGAACGTGACCCCGTAGCGCAGCGAGAACGACCAGCGATCGTTGACGCTCGGCAGGCCCAGCTGCGCGCCCACGGCCCCGCCCCAGGCCCAGCGCGGCCAGGGGTGCAGGTGATCGTTGTACAGGGCCACGTCGGCGGTCTCGGCTGCGAACGCGGTCGCGAACAGCGCCGGCCACGTACCGTTCCAGGCGTACGAGGCCAGCACGCCCGGGCGCGCGTCGGGGAGCGCGAGGTCGCCCGAGAGCGTCCAGCCGTGGCGCCCCACGGCGTCTTCACCGCTGAGGTCGAGGCCCAGGCTCGAGAGCCCGGTGCCCTCGACGTACCAGGTGGGCACCCACGCGACGGGCAGCACGCTGGGCCACGCGCTGTAGGGGCGCGCGGCCGAGTCCTTTGCAGGGGAGGGGGCGCCCTCGACGTCGCGCCCTCGCAGGGCGTAGCGCGGGGCCGCGGCCGTGGCGTCGCGGGCGCGCTCGGGCGGCCCGTCGAGGCGCGGGGCGGCGGGGACGTCCTGGTCGACCAGGTCGAGCCCGTCGGCCTGCTGGCGCACGAAGAGCAGCGGCCCGCCCGGTCCCTGCCACGAGGGATGGAAGTCGCCGGTGCGGGTGGTGGTGAGCCAGGTCGCGGCGCGCGTGCGGGGCTCGAGCAGGCGGATGCGGTTGGTGCCGTCGACGTCGGGCACCGAGTACACCAGCTGGCCGGTCGCCGGCACCAGGGACAGGTCGCGCTCGACCGCGTCGTCGTCGGTCAGGCGTTGGCGCGTGCCGCGTGCCGGGTCGAACGACCACAGGTCCCACTCGCCGTCGGGGTTGGCGATCACCGCGACGCTCGTCCCGTCGGGGGTGCACGTGGGGTCCGAGGCCTGTACGCCGGGCTCGAAAGCGGCCAGGGGCGTGAGCGCCCCGGACGCCGGGTCGACCTCGACGAGCGTGGTCGTGGCCGCCACCGTGCGCGCGGCCAGCACGGTGCCGCGGGCGGCGCACCACGAGGCGTCGTGCAGGCGAGCGCCGGTCGTCAGCCGACGGACCTCGCCGCTCGCGAGGTCGAGCGCGTACAGGTCGTCGAAGACGCCCGTGAGGCGCACCACGTCGCCGCGCGTGAAGAACAGGCGGCGTGTCCCGGGATCGAGCGCCAGCCGCCCGCACCCGCCGCGGCACGACACCAGGCGCTGCTCGCTCCCGTCGGGTTCCAGGCGCACGATGCGCTCCTCGTGGTGGCCGCTGCCGCGCAGCAGGATCACCGCGTCGCCGTCGGCCAGCGGGAAGAGCCGGTACTCGCCGTCGGTGGTGCGCCGGCGACCGCTCTCGGCGCGGTCGGCCAGGGGCGCCCAGCGTACGGCCAGCGAAGCGATCCAGGCCTCGTACAGCTCGGCCCAGGTGTGCTCGCCGAAGGCGCGCCGGGCGTGTACGTCGTGGAAGAAGGGCACCCACCAGCGGTCGTAGCCGTCGAACGCCTCGCGCAGGGCCTCCCAGCCGTACCGCCTGACCACCCACGTGAGGAAGGCCTCGCCGTACAGGTAGGGCGTCTGGCCGCGCGGTGGGCGCGCCATGGGCGCGCCGAGCTCCGCCAGCGAGAAGGGCCGCCCGGCCAGCACCTGCGCCCGCAGGAAGGCCTCGAAGGGGCCGTAACCGACGCGTCCCCGGCCTCCGACCCAGGACTCGACCAGCACCGCCAGGCCTTCGATCATCCAGTCGGGGTGCAGGTGCCCCGGCTGGAAGGTGCGCCCGAGCACCGAGTTCAACACGCCCCACAGCCCCGGTGCGTGCTCGAGCTGGAACACGTGCGCGAACTCGTGGGCGATCAACGTCAGGCGCCAGTCGGCGTGGTGCGCCAGATCGCTGCGGCTCTCGGGGGGGTAGGGGTAGAGCACGACGTGGTTGTAGGGCAAGGTCATCGTCAGGCCGTTGGCGGTGTCGTGATCGTCGACCACCACCACCTGGATGCGCTGACCGAGCGGGCGCCCGAAGAGCCCCTCGAGCGCCTGGACCGCGGCCTCGCCCGCCGCGGCCATGCGCCGCGCCTCGGGCTCGAGGTCCCCGTACGACGCGGCGCCGGCGCTGGCGGTGTCGTCGTGGAAGTGCACGTCGAGGTGCTCGGTCGTGATCGTGCGCCACTCGCGCGCGGGGTCGGCGCCCGAGGCCAGCAGCGTCGACGCGAGGAAGACCAGCGGCGCGATCATGCCGGGTTCGGAGCTCCGGCCAGCCGGCCGTGGATGACCTTCAGGCCGTGGAGCGTGAGCTCCTTGTCGAAGATCTCGAGGGTCTTCGAGAGGCCCTTGACCAGCGTGATGTGGCCGCCGGTGCCGATGACGCGCGTCGGGAAGTCGACCTCGCCGCGGATGGCGTTGACGCAGCCGTCGACCAGGCCGGCGTAGCCGTGGAACACGCCCGAGCGCATGCTCTCGATGGTCGTGCGGCCCAACGCGTGCTCGGGGGGCACCAGGTCGATGCGCGGCAGCTTGGCCGTGCGCTGGAACAGGGCGTCGAGGGCAATCTTCAGGCCCGGCGCGATGGCGCCGCCCAGGTACTCGCCCTTCGGCGACACCACGTCGAAGGTGATGGCCGTGCCGAAGTCGACGATCATCAGCCCGCCGCCGTAGCGCTCGAACGCGCCCACGGCGTCGACGATGCGGTCGGCGCCCACCTCCTCGGGGTTCCGGACCAGGATGGGCATGCCGAGCGGGGTCTCGCGCGTCACGAACGTGATGGGCACGAAGATGTAGCGCTCGGCGGCCAGGCGGTAGGCGTAGTCGAGCTCGGGGACCACGCTGCACACGATGGCGGCCGAGAGCTTCTCGACCGCGAGGTTGCTGTACGCCAGCAGGTGCCGGAGCTGGATGCCGAGCTCGTCGGCCGACATGTTGCGGTTGGTCGACAGGCGGAACTGCACCGTCAGCGCGTCGCCGTCGAACACCCCGAAGTGGGTGGACGTGTTGCCGATGTCGATGGTGAGCAGCATGGGATCCTCCGGAGTGGTGACGTCAGGCGAGGCGGAAGGCGAGATCGAGGGCCGGCGACGAGTGGGTGAGGGCCCCGACCGAGATGTAGTCGACGCCCGTCTCGGCGATGGCGCGGAGCGTCGCGGCGGTCACGTTGCCCGAGGCCTCGAGCGGCACCCGGCCGGCGACGTGGGCGACTGCCCGGCGCATGGCCTCGGGCGGGAAGTGGTCGAGCATGATCAGGTCGGCGCCGGCCGCCAGCGCCTCGTCGAGCTCGGCGTCGTCGCGTACCTCGATCTCGATCTTCACGGTGATGGGCGCCACCCGGCGCGCGCCCGCGACGGCCTGGCGCACCCCGCCCGCGGCGTCGACGTGGTTGTTCTTGACCAGCACGCCGCCGGACAGCGAGTGCCGGTGGTTCTGCCCGCCCCCGACCGCGACGGCGTGCTTTTCGAGCGCGCGCCAGCCGGGGGTGGTCTTGCGCGTGTCGACCACGTGCGCCCGCGTGCCCTCGGCCAGCTGCACCAGCGCGGCGGTGGCCGTGGCGATGCCCGACAGGCGCATCACGAAGTTCAGGATCGTGCGCTCGGCGGCCAGCAAGGCTCGCACCGGGCCCTCGACCGTGGCGAACGCGTCGCCGGGCGAGAGCCGCGTGCCGTCGGGCGCAAGGCCCTGCACCGTCACGTGGGCGCCCATCTCGCGGTAGACCAGCGGGACGAGCACGCCGCCCGCCAGCACGCCTGGAGCCTTGGCGACGAACCGCCCCGTGGCGCGCGCGTCGGCCGGCAGCAGCGCCGAGGTCAGGTCCCAGGTGTCGAGGTCTTCGGCCAGCGCCAGCCGCACCAGATCCTGCACCCTCGGGTTCCAGTCGAGCATCGTGGTCTCCAGAGCGAACGGGCCGCATGGTAACAGAAACGAGCCGCCGGGGAAACGACGCCGTGCTTGGATTTCGATTGACGGCCCCTCTCGAACTCCTACAATCCCGCGACACCCTTGACGTGGGAGCGCCCGATGGCGGTCCGCATCCTCACCGGAGTCCTGCTGGCGCCGCTCGTCCTCGCCCTGTTCGTCTGGGCGCCCGGCTGGGGCAACGCGCTCTTCTTCGTCGCGGTGGCCGCCATCGGCGTGCACGAGCTCTTCCGCATGCTGTTTCCGGGCGGCCTGAAGGGGGAGCACCTCGTCGCGTGGCTCGCGTCGGCCTTGCTCCCGCTGGCGGCGTGGCTCGATGGCGCGCACTGGGGCCTGTACCTGGCGCTGGCGCTGGTGCTGGTGCTGGTGGCCAAGCTGTTCCGGCCCGAGCCCATCGAGCGCGCCAACGACGACGCCGGGCGGCTCGTGCTGGCCGTGGCCTACGCCTCGCTGTACCTGTTCCCGGTGCTCCTCGCGCTCGAGCACCGGCCGTGGCTGCTCGTGCTGGCGGCGGCCGTGTGGATGGGCGACACGGGCGCGTACTTCGCGGGGCGCACGTTCGGAAAGCACAAGCTCTACCCCGTCGTCAGCCCCAAGAAGACCATCGAGGGCTCGATCGGCGGCCTGGTCGCGAGCGCGGCGGGCGGCTGGGTGGCGCTGGCGGTGCTCGGCTGGGCGCAGCCGGCGTGGCTCGGCGGGTCGCCGCTCCCCCCGGTCTGGAAGGCCGTGGCCTTCGCGGGCGCGTGTGGTGTGGTCGAGCAGGTGGGGGACCTGATCGAGTCGCTGATGAAGCGCAGCGCCGGCATCAAGGACTCGGGCTCGATCCTGCCCGGTCATGGTGGCGTGCTCGATCGCTTCGACGGGTTCGTGGTCGCGGCGCCGGTCCTGTATGCCCTGGTGGTTCTGGGAGCATGAGGGCGCGGCGGCCCTGCCAGGACGCTTTTCGTTGCGCGGACGGAAGCGCCCTGCGTATGATGAAACTGCATCCGCTAGACGCCCGGAGGAGGGCATGAACAAGGACGATCTCGAGTATTTCAAGAAGCTCCTCGAAGGGAAGCGCGACGAAATCCTGGAGCAGGCCAAGCGCGCGCTCGAGCAAGAGCTGGTCATGGCCAAGGAAGAGCTCCCCGACGAGATGGACCTGGCCACGTCGGAGTACGACCGCTTCCTCACGATCCGCTTCCGCGGCCGTGAGCGCACCCTGCTGAACAAGATCGAGGCCGCCCTCAAGCTGATCGACGAGGGCGTGTACGGCACCTGCGTCGAGTGCGGCGAGGAGATCCCCAAGGCCCGCCTCGAGCTCCGGCCCGTGGCGACCATGTGCATCCGCTGCAAGGAAGAGCAGGAGCGCAAGGAGAAGCAGTACATCTAGCAGGCGGTTTCCCGGCGGCCGTGAACGGGCCTTGACAGGCCGCGGGAACGAGGGTACAAAGCTGCCCTGCCGTATCGAGTGGGCGATTAACTCAGCGGTAGAGTGCCATCTTCACACGGTGGAAGTCGCTGGTTCGAACCCAGCATCGCCCACGAAGTCCAAAGAAGCCCGGGGCCGAAACCCCGGGCTTTTTTGTATGTGCGCCCAGTCTTCGAGTCCTCGCCGGCCCTGACGCGTCGCGTCACCAAAACGCGTTGACACGGCGCCGAGGATCGCTAGTATCTCGCAGCATTTTCTTTCGTTCGTGCGTCAGGAGGATCTCATGCGTCTGGTCGGACTCGGCGTGGTGCTGGTGCTCTCGGGGGTGCTCGCTTGCTCCGGCAGTTCGGTCGACAAGGGCGGCGACGACGTCTCCGACGGCTTCGACTGGAACGGCCCCGATCTCGGCGACGTGACCCTCCCCGACGCGGGCATCGACGGCAAGGTGCTCGACACGGCCCCCGACATCCAGTGGCAGGGCTCGGAGACCGAGGTCGACGAGGTCGCGGAGGGCACGCCCGAAGAGGTCGAGGTCCCCAAGGGCGGCTTCGGCACGCCCTGCGACGGGCCCGAGGATTGCCTCAGCGGCTTCTGCATCGAGGGCTACGACGGCTGGCTGTGCACCGAGTACTGCGTCGAGGAGTGCGCGTCCGGCTACTCGTGCAAGGGCATCCAGCTCACGGGCCCCGACCCGGTCTTCCTGTGCCTGCCGCTGCTCGATCGCCTGTGCGAGCCGTGCTCGTCCGATGTGCAGTGCTCCGGCGGCCGCTGCGTCGAGTTGGAGGGCGGCAAGGTCTGCCTGACCGAGTGCGCCGATGGCTGCCCGGCGTCCTATGCGTGCACCCAGTTCGACCTGGTGGGTGGCGCCGCGTCGCTCTGCAAGCCCTCCAATGGCTCGTGCGTCTGCACGGGCGAGTCCCTGGGCCTCGAGAAGTCGTGCAAGGTCACGACCGGTACGGCCACCTGCTACGGCGTGCGCTTCTGCGAAGAGGGCGGCTGGGGCGAGTGCGGCCTGCCCGTCGAGATCTGCAACGGCAGCGACGACAACTGCGACGGCGTGCTCGACGAGGGCTTCCGCAACGCCCAGACGGGCGTGTACGACACCGACCTGGCCTGCGGCTCGTGCGCGAAGAACTGCACCATCGACGTGTACGACAACGGCGCGGCGCACTGCCGCGACGTCGACGGCGTACCCACGTGCGTGCTCGAGTGCGACCTGTACTATGTGAACGTCGACCAGAACCCCGTGAACGGCTGCGAGTGCACGCTGTATGATGCGACCGACCTGCCCGGGGACGCGTGGGTCGACGCGAACTGCGACGGCATCGACGGCGAGGTCGAGAACGCGGTCTTCGTGGCCAAGAACGGCAACGACGGCGCGGCCGGGTTCATCACGAAGCCGCTGCTCACGCTGCAGGCGGGCATCGACCTCGCGTCGTTGCTGGGCCTGCGCGACGTCTACGTGGCCACCGGCGTGTACGAGGAGACCGTGCGCCTGGCGCCCGACGTGCACGTGTACGGCGGGTACTCGGCCGACTTCCGGGTGCGCGACGTGACGCTGTACGAGACCGTGATCTTCGGGATGGCGCCGACCCCCGAAGCGCCCGCGGCCGTGATCGCCGAGGGCATCGCGACGCCCACGGATCTGGACGGTTTCACCGTGTACGGTGGGTACGCCGACGATCCGGGCGAGTCGAGCGTGGCGGTGCTGATCAAGGACTCGACGTCGGACCTGGCCGTGCACGCCTGCCGCGTGCTCGCCGGGCACGGCGGTCCGGGCCTGCGCGGGCTGGACGGTGACGACGGCGCCGACGGCGTGGCGGGCGAGCCGGGAGCCGCTTCGTACGACATCGACGTGAACCCCTGCACGCCGACGCATCACCGCGCGGGCGGCGTGGGCGGCGGCAACACCTGCGGAGGGGTCGACGTGTCGGGCGGCGTGGGCGGCAACGCCATCTGCCCCGACTACGACGAGACCGGCGCGAACCAGCCCAAGGATTCGCCCTACGAGCAGACCCCCCAGGACCAGGAGCACGGCGCTTCGGGCGCCGGCCTCGAGGTCGCGGCGGGCGGGGAGCCCGGCTTCGACGCGCTGCTGTGGTCCGGGTACAGCAACTGCGGCGTGTGCAACGCGCCCAAGACCCCCGACGCCTCGGACTGGCTGCCCCAGGACGGGTCGCCGGGTAGCGACGGCGTCGATGGCACCAAGGGATCGGGCGGCTCGGGCTGCGCCGACGCGGTGGGCACCTTCGTGAACGGCGTGTGGGTCGCCGGCAACGGCACCGACGGCGGCGACGGCGGAGCGGGCAACGGCGGTGGTGGCGGCGGCGCGGGTGGCGGCGTCGAGACCTGGGGCTGCGCCGACTACCCGCAGATCAAGTACACCGACGTGGGCGGCAGCGGCGGCGGTGGCGGCAGCGGCGGGTGTGGCGCGGTGGGCGGTACGGGCGGCACGGGCGGCGGCGCGGCGTTCGGCGTGCTCGTGATCTTCAGCGCGGCGCCGACCTCGCTGCCCACCCTGGCGGGCAACACCATCGAGACGGGCGTGGCGGGTGACGGCGGGTCCGGCGGCTACGGCGGCGTGGGCGGCCTGGGCGGCGACGGGCGCAACGGCGGCGACGACGGCGACGAGACCTACACGGCGTGGTGCGCGGGCGGCGGCGGTCGCGGCGGCCAGGGCGGCGACGGCGGTCATGGCGGCGGTGGCGGCGGCGGGTGTGGCGGCGCCAGCTACGGCGTGTACGTGCACGGGGCCGAAGGTCTACCCCCCGGCTACACCGCGACGAACGAGATCGTGCTCGGCGGCGGCGGCGGCAAGGGCGGCTCGGGCGGCAGCTCGCTCGGGCAGGACGGCACCGCCGGCGCGGCGGGTGTGCACGCGGTCGCGAACTTCTAGTCGGCCGCCAGGATGGCCGCCGCGATGGGAGCGATCATCGTGTCGAAGCGGATGGGCTCGCCTTCGAAGTCGTCGTTCACGTAGTTCAGCCGCTCGAGGCGGTGGGTCGAGCGCGTGTAGTCGTGGTCGGGCTCGACCACGCCGAACTCCTCGTCGGCCAGGAACTCGCGCGCCGAGAACGGCTTCAGGCGCAGCGCCGACACCGCACCCAGCGCCGACAGGACCATCTGGAACTCCCGGATGATCTCGGACTGCGTCGGGTAGGCGCCCAGCAGGCTCTCCTTGGCGGCGAATTCGGCGGGCGTCAGGTGCAGGCGCCGGCGGTCGCCGCGGAACCAGGGCTTGAAGCGCATGGGGTTCAGCACGACGTACTCGTACGCGGGTACCTGGACCAGTGGAATGGGGCGCCCCGTCTCGCGGCGCAGGCGGCGCACGGCGCGGGCGACCATCACGTGGCAGAGGTCGTGCTCGGGGTGACCGCCCTGGTACGCCAGCACGAAGACGCGGTCGGGGTCGCTGGAGCGCACGGCCTGCTCCACGCGCTCGGCCTCGCGGCGGAAGTGGGCCAGGGCCTCGGCCCGCTGCGTTCCGCCGTGCGCCACGTGGGTGAAGCGGCGGTAATTCTCGATCTCGGAGCACTCGAGGTCGGTCTTGCGCGAGGCCGAGATCCCCAGGCAACCGAGCGCGTCGGCGGACTCGGCCATGCGCAGCGTGCCGTAGGCGCGGGGGTCCATCTTCGCCGTGGGCGCCAGGCCGTCGCCGTTGGTCCACCAGACGAACGCGCCGCGGGCGTCGTCGCCGCACACGCGGTGGATGAGGCCGGCGCAGACGGACTCGTCGTCCTGGTGCGCGAAGACGAACAGGGGGCGGCCGTGGCGACCGAGCAGCCAGGCGTCGGAACACGACGCGGGGCGGGGATCGCGGGGGGGCTGAGCAGGCGTCGACATGCGGGGCCTCGGGCGGTTCCGGCGACCCTGCTCTACCACGAACGCGAAGATCGATCCAGGGTCACGAGAACAGCGGACGACCTTCGATGGCTTCGAGTCGGTCGCGGAACCAGGCCGGCACGGGCGTGGAGCGCCCGGCCTCGAAGTCGAAGCTGACCTGCGTCGTGCGCGCGGTGGCCAGGGGCTTGCCCGTTTCGCGCTCGGTGACGAGGTACTCGAACTCGAAGCTGCGGGTGCCCACCTTCGACGCGCGGATGTGCACGCGCAGCACCTGGCCGAGCGACGCCGTGGCCAGGTAGCGGCAGAACGCCTCGCCCAGCAGGAAGGGGAACAGGCGTCCGGGCTCGGTCTCGGTCGACGTGCCGACGACCGTCATGTACTGTAGCCGCGCCATCTCGAGGTAGCTGAAGTAGACGGCGTTGTTCACGTGGCCCAGCGCGTCCAGGTCGCGCCAGCGCACCTCGAGATCGGTGTGGACGTGGAACTCGGCGGCGGCTTCGGCGGGCATGTCGCGACCCCTCACCAGGCGCAGGCCGTGTCGTCGGCGAAGCGCTTCCAGGACGTACCGTCGCAGTAGCACGGCTTTCCGAGCGACGTCATGGCGATGGTGCCGATGCGGCCGCTCGTGCAAGTCACGGGCTCGACGCCGGCGGCGGCCGGCCTCAGCTTCAGGGTCGTGCTGTCGGGCGCCCAGTACGCGGCGTCGTGGTTGTGCGTAGCGCTCGCGAAGGCGGCGGCGTGGCTGCCGTCCAGCAGGTCGGCGTTGAGCCCGGAGCCGTTGACGTCGTTGAGGCTCGTCCACGCGGTGCCCAGGATCTTGGCGGGATCGATGGCCGCCGAGGCGGAGATCTGCGTGTTGGTGAGCGTCCCGTTGGCCAGGTCGGCGCCTGCGATCGTGCCGTTCAGGATGAGCGCCGAGGTGATGGCGTCGGCCGCGAGATCGGCGGTGGCGATCGTGGCGTTCTGGATCTTCTCGGACGTGACGGCGTTGGCGGCCAGTTCGAGCGTGCCGACGGCCAGGTTGGCGATGGCGGCGGTCGTGACCGAGTTCGCGCCCATGTCGACCGCGCTGATGGTGCCGTTGGCGATGATGGCCGACGTGACGGCATCGGGGGCCAGGTCGACGGTGCCCACGGCGCCGTTGGCGATGATGGCCGACGTGACCGACTGGTTGGCGAGATCGGCCGACAGGATGGTGCCGTTCAGGATGTGCGTGGTCAGCACGGCGTCGTTGGCGAGGTCAATCGCCGCGACGGCGCCCGTGGCCAGGATGGCGGACGTGACCGCACCGTTGGCCAGGTCGGCCGTGGTGACGGTGCCGTCGAGGATGGCGGCCGTGGTGACCGAATCGTTGGCCAGCTTGTTGGCGGTCACGACGTCGTTGGCCAGCGCGTTGGTGTCGACGGCCCCTTCGAAGAAGTCGACCGACGTGATGGTGTAGTTCTGGATGATGGCCGACGTCACCGCGCCGTTGGCAATATCGGCGCTGACGATGGTGGCGTCCAGGATCTTGGCCGAGGTGACCGAGTTGCTTCCCAGGTCGGCCGAGCTGATGGTGCCATCGAGGATGGCGGACGTGAGCACCGAGTTGGTGCCCAGGTCGGCCGAACTGATGGTGCCATCGAGGATGGCGGACGTGAGCACCGAGTTGGTGCCCAGGTCGGCCGAGGTGATCGAGCCGTTGGTGATCTGGGCCGAGCCGATGATGGCGTCGGCCAGGTCGGCGGTGGCGATGGTGCCGTTGGCGATGGCGACCGAGGTGACGGCGCCGTCGGCCAGGTCGGCGGCGATGATGGTGCCGTTGGCGATGGCGCCCGACGTGACGGCCGCGTCGGCCAGGTCGGCGGGCGCGATCGTGGAGTTCTGGATGATCGCGCTCGTGACCGAGCCGTCGCCCAGGTCGATGGTGCCGATGCCGCCGTTGGCGATGGCGCCCGAGGTGACCGAGCCGTTCGCCAGGTCGGCCGCGGTGATCGTGCCGTTGACCAGATTGGCGGTGGTGACCACGTCGTTGGCCAGGAGCAGGGCGTTGTAGGTCCCGGTCACCTGGCCCTGGAAGCTGGTGGCCGTGGTGAGATCGTCGGACGCCAGCTGGTCCCAGGCGGGCAGGGCGGCCTTCAGCTCCGCGGGCGTGTCGTACGCGACGACCCGCGCCCACCCCTCGATCGTGGCCTGGGTGACGTCGAAGCGCCCGCCGTCCAGGGTCAGGGCGGTGCCCGCGGTGTACTGCGTGTCGTTGTCCGCCGTGCAGCCCCACTCGTAGGTGAGGCCGTCGGTGCCGAGCACGCGCTTCGGGATCTGGCCGGCGGCACACGTCGAGGGGCCCAGATCGGCCAGCGTGAGCGAGCCGTCGGCGATCATGGCGCCGGTGACGGCGTTGGCCTGGCCCTCGTTCACGTAGCGCTGGTCGGCCTCGTCCTTGAGGTAGTACAGGTCGGCGTGATCGTGGAACAGGTCGGCCTTGGTCGACAGGGCGCCGTTCAGGTCCGCGAAGGTCGCGTAGGCGGCGTGGGTGTGCCCGAGGGCCGCGTAGCGCGCGTCGAGCGCGGTGGCCAGCTCGGCCGGCGTGTCGTAGCACGTGCCGCGCGCCCACCCCTCGATCGTGCCCTTGTCGACGTTCAGCGACCCTCCCACGAGTACGAGCCCGGTGCCGGCGCCGTAGACCACGTCGTCGACGCACGTGACCTTCCCGGTCGAGTTGACGCCGCCCACGAGTTGGCCGAACGGGCAGGCCTGGTTCGCGAGCGCGAAATCGGCGCCGCTGTACTGCCCCTGCCGGTCGTCGCCGCAGGACCAGCGCCCGTTGACGTCGTCCCACTTGGCGACCTGGCCGTCGGCGCAGCCGGCGTCGGCCAGCTTGGGCAGCGACACGGCGCCGTTGGCCAGCATGGCCGTGGTGATGGCGTTCGCCTGGCCCTCGTTGACGTAGGCCGCGTCGTGCTCGTGGGCCAGGGCGGCCTTGCCGGCCAGCGCGGCCGTGACGTCGGTGGCCAGGGGGTAGCGCCCGTCGTGGAGGTGCGACGCGTCGGCCTTGCCGTTGATGGCGGTCTGCAGCGAGGTGGTCGCCGCGCCCAGCAGGCCGTCGCTCTCGGTCCTGGTGTAGTAGCGCGCGTCGTGGTCGTGGACCAGGGCGGCCTTTCCGGCCAGCGCCGTCGTGACGTCGGCGGCCAGCGGGTACCGCCCGTCGTGCAGGTGACCCGTGTCGGCCTTGCCGGACAGGGCCGTCTCGACCTCGCCGGCGAGGGGGTAGCGGTCGTCGTGCAGGTGGTCGTAGGCGGCGTAGCGCAGGTCGAGCGCCTCGGCGAGCTCGGTGGGCGTGTCGAAGCAGGCGGCCGTGGCCCAGCCGACGACCGTGGCCTGGTCGAGGCGCAGTACGCCGCCCTCGAGCACCACGCCCGTTCCGGCCTCGACCGTCGCGTCGTCAGAGCAGACCCAGGCCCCGGCGCTCGCGGACCACTTGGCGACCTGGCCGCCGGCGCAGCCGCTGTCGCCCAGGTCGCCGAGCAGGAGCGTCCCGTCCTGGACCATGCCGCCCGAGACGGAGTTGGCCTCGCCCACGTTGACGTAGGCGGCATCGTGGGTGTGGCCCACTTCGGACCGGGTCGCCAGGGCCGCGGCGAGCTCGTCGTCCTGCACGACCACCGCCGGCAGTTGGCTCGAGGCCACCTGGCCCTGCAAGGCGTCGAACGCGTGCGTGTGGCCGGAGGGCGAGAACGACTCGGGCGGGAGGCCGCCCAGGCGCTCGGCCTCCTCGGCGCGCAGCGAGAACGGTACGCTCGCCACGCGCAGACGCGGGCGCAGTTCGTCGTCGGCGCCCACGCGCACGCCCACGTAGACGGTCGAGGCGTCGAGGACCGTCGCCGGCAGGGGGTTGGACGGATCGGCGCCCAGCAGCACGTGGAAGCGCCCCTCGGCCACGAAGATCGTCGAGACCTCGGTCCACAGGAGGTGCGCCGCGGCGAACGAGTCCGGGTCGTCGTAGAGCGCCAGCGTCAGGGACGCCTCGCCCGAGAGCGCGCCCGCGCTGCCCGCCAGGTGCCCGCTGAAGTTCAGCACGTTGGGGGGGGTCGCGAGGGCGGGCGTGCAGAGCGCGAACAGGGACAGCACGATCAAGGTCTTCATGGCTCGAACCCCATCGTCAGGTTCCAGGTGTCGCTGGACATGGTCGCCCCGTCGATCCACGGGGTGGACACGCCGCGCAGGGAGTGCCCGAACGACCGTACGTCGACGCCGCCGAACGCAGTCAGGTCGGCGGAAAGGAGCGAGGACGCCGCGAGGCACGTCCCGCCGACGCAGCCGCCGGCGCAGCTCTCGTCGTCGTGCAGGTAGGTGCAGCTGCCGTCGGCGGGATCGCACGTGCCGCCGGTCTGCCACACGCGGCGCTCGGTGAGGCCGAGGCACACCGCGGCGGGCGGTGCCTGGCACCATCTCGGTTGGCCGCGGCAAACGCCCTCGGCGCAGGCGTCGGCGGTGGTGCAGGCGTTGTCGTCGTCGCAGGCGGCGCCGGCCAGGTAGGCGTAGCGGCAGATGCCCTCTTCGCAGGCGCCCGAGGCCGCAAGGCATGCGCCGGGGGGCGTGTCGCAGGCCACGCCCGCGCAGGGATCGCCCGCGCAGGCGCCGTCGACGCAGCCCTCGGCGCAGGCGTGCTCCTGGCTGGCGTAGGTGCAGGCGCCGTCGACGCAGACTCCGGGGGTGGCGTACGTGCGCACGGAGGCGCCACCTGCCAGGCACGCGGCGGGAGGCGGAGCGTCGCACCGGATCGGGGCCCCGGCGCACCGGCCGCCGGCGCAGTGGTCGCCGGCCGTGCAGGGGCTCAGGTCGTCGCACGGCGCCTCGTTGGCCACGTAGACGCACCCCCGGGCCTCTTCGCACGCGTCGTCGGTGCAGGGGTCGCCGTCGTCGCAGGGCAGGGCGTCGCCGACGCAGGCGGCGCCGACGCAGTGATCGTCGCGCGTGCAGGCCGACCCGTCGTCGCAGGAGCCGGGGTGCGCGGGGTTCAGGCAGCCGAGCACCGGGTCGCACCCGTCGGACGTACACGCGTTCCCGTCGTCGCACGAGAGTGGCGCGCCCACGCACTGGCCGTGCTCGCAATGGTCGCCGGACGTGCAGACGCTCTGGTCGTCGCAGTCGCCCTTGTCGAGGGGCGTGTGGACGCAACCGGCGTCGGGATCGCAGGTGTCGGCCGTACACGGATTGCCGTCGTCGCAGGAGATCGGAGCGCCCTGGCACACGCCCTCGGAGCAAGCGTCGTCGGTGGTGCAGGCGCTGCCGTCGGAGCAGGGGCCCGTGACCGGAGGATGGGAGCAGCCGTTGGTCGGGTCGCACAGGTCGGACGTGCAGCCGTTCTCGTCGTCGCAAGGGACGGGGGTCCCGATGCACGCGCCGTTCGCGCAGGCGTCGTCGGTGGTGCAGGCGCTGCCATCGGAGCAGGGACCGTTGGCGGGGGCGTGGACGCAGACGCCGTCCGCTCCGCAGGAGTCGGCGGTACACGGGTTCGGGTCAGCGCAGTCGACGGGCTGGCCGAGGCAGACGCCGTCGAGGCACGCATCGACGGCGGTGCAGGGGTCGAGGTCGTTGCACAGGGCGCCGTCGTCGCGCTCGACCTCGACGCACGCACAACCGAGGCAACGCATCTCGCGGCAGGGTTCGGCCGCCGCGGGGCACTCGTCGTCGGACGCGCAGCCGCACGCTTCGCCCACCTCGTCGACCTGCTCGGCCACGTCGGGGACGGGCTCGGTTCCGTCGGGTTCGGGGCCGACCTCGGGGAGGGCGTCGGGCTCGACGACTTCGGGGGTGGGTTCGGGGGTGGGTTCCGGCACGGGCTCGACCTGTGGTTCGGGCCCCGGCGCGTCGACATCGGGCTCGGGTCCGGTGTCGTGCGGGGGAGTCGCGTCGGCCTCGTGCGCGTCGTGCCCGCCGACCGAGCCGCCGCCGCACGCGGCGAGCAGGGCCAGCAGCAGGCTGATCGCAGCCAGGCGCATGGTGATCTCCACTCCGGCGCCGCATTGGAGCACGCGCGACGCCGCTTCGAGGTTCCGCGCCATCATCCCGACGGAACGACGGAAAGTCAACGCGCACGTGTACTTGATCTTGCAGCCCGGGTGCGCCTACGATCGATGGAACAGGACTTCGATCCGGAGGCGACCGAGTGAGGAAGAACGCTTCGCTCCTGGTGCTCTTCGCGGCCGCCCTCGTCGCCTGGCTCCCGGGTTGCGCCGACGACTCGACCACCGTGCTGCCCGCTCGCGATGCGGTCGAGGACGTCGACACGGCCGGCGCCGACCTGCCCTTCGCGGACCTCGTCAAGGACGGCGCAGCGCAGGACGCCGTCGAGGAGACCGAGGGATTCGAGGTGAGCGACGTCACGGTCCCCGACGAGGGGCAGACCGCCGATCTCCCGGGTCCTGCCGACGCCGAGGGCTCCGACCTCCCGTCCGAGGCGGCCTCCGACGTCGCCGCCGACGTGTCCCCCGCGGCCGACGCGTCCGCCGACGCGCCCGCCGACGCGACCCCGTGTCCGACCACCGGTACGCTCGATTACACGTGCCACGCGGAGGCTCCCGCCACCTGCCCGGGTGGCTTGTGCGTGGCCGGGTTGTGCGTCGGCCCTACCCTCGACCCCGATCGCTGGGCCGAATGCGGCGACGGGGGTTGTACGTCGTGCGAATCGCCTGAGCTGTGCCCGGCCGATTGCGCTCCGGCGCCGGTCCTCTCGGGAAAAAAGGAGTACGCGAACGACACCACGATCTCGGTCTGGCTCCACGGCTGGAGCAACAAAGGCGACGCCGACCTGTCGACGATGGTCTACGGCACGGCCAGCGGTTGCGGCGGGTTGCTCGAGGATACGCTCGCCTTCGGTGTCGACCGCCCGTGCTTCGACGATCCGACGGCTCCGGACGCGCCGAACCAGCTCGTGAAGATCGAGTATTGGGGCGCGATTCCCCCGGGCTGGATGTCGGAGGCCGACGCGGCCGAGATCGCGGCGTTGCCGTACGACGAGGGCACGGGGGCGCTCGAGCGGTATGCGTTGATCGCGGCCAAGGCCATCCGCCATCGCCTCGACGTGACGGGCGCGACGCACGTGAACCTGGCCTGCCACTCCTTCGGTTGCCTGGTGAGCCGCACCCTCATCGAGCACGACTTCGAGCACCTGGCGTCCGAGCAACGCGTGGTGCGCTGGTTCACGAGCGCAGGCGTCCTGGCCGGGGCGCGCCTGTCGCGCCTGTACGACAACCCGGACGTGCAGAACCTGGGCAGCCTGCTCACCTTCAACCTGCAGGACTGGGTCGTCATGAACCCGGACTTCGTGCAGGACAAGGCCGTCGTCTGGGATCACGCCCTGCAGGGCAACAACCCGCTGTACCGCAACATGCTGATCCACCACGTGGCGGGTACCGATCCCCACGTGAAGGCGGCGCTCGGCATCCAGTTGCTCGACCTGAACAACCCCGGCGACGAGCCCAACGACGGGATCATGTACTCGTTCGATACCTTCTTCCACGCGCAGGCGCCGGACGCGTCTCTGCACCTCCCGAATGGCCAGGTGCTGCCGTCGACCCATTCGTTCGTGTACGAATACCACGAGTACGTGCCCGATCAGCCGGGATCCATCGCGTTGGCCGCCGCGGCGTTGTTCCACTCGCGCAAGGTGCTGATCACGCTGCGCAGCCTCGAGCTGAAAGACGATCGCGAGAAGGACAGCGCGATCGACTTCTCGGAGAATGGCACCGCCCCCGCCGAGATCGCGATGGAGGTCGAGGTGCGGTACGACCCGTACCTCTCCACGACGTTCGGGCGCCAGGTGCTGATCGCCGAGCAGCGGCTGTCCGACCGTTCGCCAGAGTTGTGGACGCAGGACGAGGGCACCTCGGTGCAGCCCCAGCGACGGGTGTTCGAGGGGCCCGTGTTCGACGACATGACCGAGCTGCGCCTCGACCTGGTGGTGCTCGAGGTCGACTGGTACCCGCGCTTCGGCGTGCTCGAGTGGGCGGCCGACACGGACCAGGCGCTGGCGGAGGTCCACGCTCAGGTCCCCCTGGTCGACGCCCTCGTCCCCTTCGAGACCGAGTACGCCAGGGGTGAGCTCAAGGTCGAGGTCAAGACCCTCTACTGATCCGCTCGCGAACATTGACAACCAACCGCTGCCGCGCGTAGATTCTTGAACGAAATCTGTACCCTGGGGGGCTACGATGAAGACGACGGCGATGGCCTGGCTGCTCGTGCTGCTGGCGGCGGTCGCGTGCAAGGGCAACGCCACGGCGCCGGTCGAGGGAACCACCGCCGTCGACTCCAACCCGTCGGTCGTGCCCGACAGCGAGGGCATGGTCATCCCCCCCGGGCAGGAGGCCTTGCTGCTCACGATGTTCTCCCCCGAGGGGGTGCTCCCGGCGGGATGGGAGTTCGACGGCGCCGATGTCGAGAAGGCGGTCGCGACCATCACGTACACCGTCGAGTCGAAGCACGTCGCGCTGCAACTGCGGCGCCCCGATGCCGTCATCGGAGGCACGCCGCTCTACAAGAGCGAGGCGTTCCTGCTGGTCGCCGCCGAAGGGAACCCCGCGGGACCAGACCTCGGGGTCGTGATCGACAAGCTGAGACCTGGGCTCGACAAGGGCTCCAAGGAATGGAAGTGGATGTTGCCGAAGAGCCTGGCGCGCAAGCTCGAGCCGCCGTCGGGCGCCGCGGGCGCGGGTCAGGCCGGGCCGGGTCAGCCGGTCGCGGGGCAGCCGATGCCGGGCCAGCCGATGCAGGGCCAGCCGATGCAGGGCCAGCCGATGCAGGGCCAGCCGATGCAGGGCCAGCCGATGCCGGGCCAGCCGACGCCGGGGCAGCCGATGCCGGGGCAGCCGATGCAGGGGCAGCCGATGCCGGGCCAGCCGA